>JACCDV010521612.1_pt1 | contig 36088 bp, 36 predicted proteins | sample 7446131 | NCBI WGS metagenome assembly JACCDV01 (sample SAMN15323448, study PRJNA562643) | freshwater metagenome | isolation source: river surface water | place: USA:Blue River Watershed | collected 2017-08-17
CGCGGCACGATGGTCAGGCCCAGCTCGATGCAGCCCTTGACGAGCCCGGCCATCTCGGCCTCGCTGTCCGGGGTCAGGACCACAAAGGGGTATTCGACGCGCCAGTCGGTGGCGTCGGTGACGTGGCTCACGCGCGAGAGGCCGTCAAACTTGATGTTGTCGCGCGCGGTCAGGCGCCCGAGCACCCGGCGCACCCGGCGGCGCAGCTCGTCGACCTGTTCAAAGCGCTGGGCAAAACGCTGCACCGCCTGCGAGGCCTCGTCCAGCAACTCGCCCACCAGGGCATCACGCGCCAGGTCGCTCTCGGGGGTGCGACGCTTTTCCACCTCGGCCAGGCGGTGGCGCAAGGCATCGACCAGCAGGCGACGGCGCTTGGGGTTGTCCAGCAGGTCGTCCTGCAAATACGGGTTGCGGTCCACGACCCAGATGTCGCCCAGCACCTCGTAGAGCATGCGCGCCGAGCGGCCGGTGCGGCGCTCCTGACGCAGTTGACTGAGCAGGTCCCAGGCGCGCTCGCCCAGCAGGCGAACCACGATCTCGCGGTCCGAAAAGCTGGTGTAGTTGTACGGAATTTCGCGCAGGCGCGGGGCATCGGCCTGGGCCTGCATCAAATGCTCGAGATGGGCGGGTGCGTTCATGGGTCTGGGATCAGCCAGCCCTGAAGGTCAGAAAAGGGTGGGTCGGCTGGGACTGGCCGGCTGAAGGCGAATGTTACCGCAGCGCAGCATGGCCGCGCCGCCAACGCAGGCTTTGCGACCACCCTGGCCGCAGGGCTTGTGCCGAGACCCCCACCCTCAACTAGGGAATTGGCCTGATTGTCAAACGCCTGTCATCTGGGTTCAATCGCGTTGTCACACGGGGGTAGCACACTGCCTCCCGGTGTTCTGGGCGGCCGCTGGCTGCCCACATTGTTGTGTTACAGGAGATTTTCATGCGCATCCCTCACGTCCTCTCGGCCCTCTCCATGGGCCTGGCCCTGGCCCTGCCGGCCCAGGCGCAAACCGAAATCCAATGGTGGCATGCCATGGGTGGCGCGCTGGGCGAATGGGTCAACGACCTCGCCAAAGAGTTCAACGCCGGTCAAAAAGAATACAAAATTGTGCCCACCTTCAAGGGCAGCTACGACGAGTCCATGGCGGCCGCGATCGCCGCCTACCGCGCGGGCAACGCCCCGCACATCCTGCAGGTCTTTGAAGTGGGCACCGCCACCATGATGGCCTCCAAGGGCGCCATCGTGCCGGTGGCCGAGGTCATGAAGAAAGCGGGCGTGGCCTTCGATGCCGGCGCCTATGTGCCGGCGGTGGCGGGCTACTACACCGCCCCCAACGGCCAGATGCTGAGCTTCCCCTTCAACAGCTCCACCCCGGTGTTCCACTACAACAAGGACGCCTTCAAGGCCGCCGGCCTCGACCCCGAGAAGCCGCCCACGACCTGGCCCGAGGTCGCCCTGGCCGCCGCCAAGCTCAAGGCCAGCGGCCACAAGTGCCCCTTCACCACCAGCTGGATCAGCTGGACGCAGCTCGAGTCCTTCTCGGCCTGGCACAACACCTTGTTTGCCACCAAGAACAACGGCTTTGGCGGCCTGGACACGCGCCTGGCCTTCAACTCGCCCCTGCATGTGCGCCACATTGAAAACCTGGCCAACATGGCCAAGAGCGGCCTGTTCGTCTACAAGGGCCGGGGCAATGCGGCCGACGCCACCTTTGTCTCGGGCGAATGCGCCATGGCCACCGGCTCATCGGCCCTGTATGGCAGCGTGGTGCGCAACGGCAAGTTTGGCTACGGCATCGGCACCCTGCCCTACTACCCGGACGTGCCGGGCGCCCCGCAAAACACCGTGATTGGTGGCGCCAGCCTGTGGGTCATGAATGGCAAGAAGGATGTGGACTACAAGGGCGTGGCCCAGTTCTTCGCCTTCCTCTCGCGCCCCGATGTGGCGGCCGCCAGCCACCAGCGCACGGGCTACCTGCCGGTCACCAAGGCCTCGTTTGAGCAGACCGACAAGTCGGGCTTCTACAAAAAGAACCCTGGCACCGATGTCTCGGTCACGCAGATGATCCGCAAGACCACCGACAAGTCGCGCGGGGTGCGCCTGGGCAATTTTGTGCAGATCCGCACCATCATCGACGAGGAGCTCGAAGGCGTGTGGAGCGGCAAGAAGGCGCCCAAAGAGGCCCTGGACATGGCCATCAAGCGCGGCAACGAGCAGCTCGAGCGCTTCCAGAAGGCCAACAAGGGCTGATGCCCGTTTCCCTGTTCGGGCCTGTGCAGGCCCGAACGCTGGCATGATGGACCCTCTGGGCGGTGGCACCTGTTGTGCCACCGTCTTTCTGTATGGAAAAACGCGTTGTCTACCAATCCCGCTGGCTGCCCTGGCTGCTGATCGCCCCGCAAATGGCGGTGGTGCTGGTGTTCTTTTTCTGGCCCGCCGGCCAGGCCCTGTACCAAAGCGTTTTGCAAGAGGACGCGTTTGGCAGCAGCACCGAGTTTGTCGGCCTGCAGAACTTCCGCCAGCTGTTTGGCGATCCGTCCTATCTGGCCTCGTTCAAGACCACCGCGGTGTTCTCGATGCTGGTGGCGGTGCTGGGCCTGTCGGTCTCGCTGCTGCTGGCGGTCATGGCCAACCGGGTGGTGCGCGGCGCCCTGGTCTACAAAACCTTGCTGATCTGGCCCTATGCGGTGGCGCCGGTGGTGGCCGGGGTGTTGTGGCTGTTCATGTTCGCCTCACCCATGGGGGTGGTGGCGCACCTGCTGCGCCTGCTGGGCATTGACTGGAACCACCTGCTCAACCCCAACCACGCCATGGCCCTCATCGTGATGGCGGCGGTGTGGAAGCAGATTTCCTACAACTTCCTGTTCTTCCTGGCGGGCCTGCAGTCGATCCCGCGCTCGCTCATCGAGGCCGCGTCCATGGATGGCGCCGGGCCCTGGCGGCGCTTCTGGACGATTGTCTTTCCGCTGCTCTCGCCCACCACCTTCTTCCTGCTGGTGATCAACATCGTCTACGCCTTTTTCGACACCTTTCCCATCATCGACGCCACCACCCATGGCGGGCCGGGCAAGGACACCGCCATCCTGGTCTACAAGGTGTACTACGACGGCTTCAAGGCGCTGGACATGGGCAGCTCGGCCGCGCAGTCGGTGGTGCTGATGACCCTGGTCATCGTGCTGACCGTGCTGCAGTTCCGCTTTGTCGAAAAGAAAGTGCAGTACTGAGCATGATTGAACGCCGTCCTGGCCTGACCCTGCTGTCGCACCTGGTGCTGGTGCTGGGGGTGCTGATCGTGGCCTTTCCGCTCTACCTCACCTGGGTCGGCTCGACCCAGACCGCGCAGCAAATCCACCAGGGCAACCCGATGTCGCTGCTGCCCGGTGGCCACTTTTTCGAGACCTACCGCCTGACCCTGTTTGGCGGGCCCAATTCGCAGGGCAGTCCGCTGCCGCCGATGTGGCCGATGATGCAGATCAGCCTGATCAGCGCCGTCTGCATTGCGGTGGGCAAGATCGCCATCTCGCTGCTGTCGGCCTTTGCCATTGTCTATTTCCGCTTTCCGCTGCGCGGCCTGGTGTTCTGGATGATCTTCATCACCCTGATGCTGCCGGTGGAGGTGCGCATCGGCCCGACCTACGAGGTCGTGGCGGGCCTGGGCCTGCTCAACACGGTGACCGGTCTGACGGTGCCGCTGATCGCCTCGGCCACCGCCACCTTCTTGTTCCGCCAGTTCTTCATGACCATCCCCGACGAGCTGGTCGAGGCCTCGCGCATCGACGGCGCCGGGCCGCTGCGGTTTTTCCGCGATGTGTTGCTGCCGCTGTCGGCCACCAACATCGCGGCCATGTTTGTGATCCAGTTCATCTACGGCTGGAACCAGTACCTGTGGCCCCTGCTGGTGACCACCGGCGAGGACATGTACCCGGTGGTGCTGGGCATCAAGCGCCTGATTGCCGGCGAGTCCTGGACCGAGTGGAACGTGGTGATGGCCGCCGCCATCCTGGCCATGTTGCCGCCAGCCATGGTCGTCATCCTCATGCAAAAGTGGTTCGTCAAGGGCCTTGTCGATACGGAAAAATAAGCCATGGCTGCCATCGAGCTGACCCATCTGAAGAAAACCTATGGTCTTGGCGCACGCGCCAACACCGTCATCCACGACCTGAGCGCGCACATCCACGACGGCGAATTTGTCGTGGTGGTCGGCCCCTCGGGCTGCGGCAAGTCCACCCTGCTGCGCATGGTCGCCGGGCTGGAGGCCATCAGCGAGGGCGAGATCCGCATCGGCTCGCGCGTGGTCAACGACCTCGAGCCCGCGCAGCGCGACATCGCCATGGTGTTCCAGAACTACGCGCTCTACCCGCACATGAGCGTGTTCGAGAACATGGCCTATGGCCTGAAGATCGCGGGTTTGCCCAAGGACCAGATCCGCGCCCGGGTTGACAAGGCCGCGGCCATTCTGGAGTTGGGCCATTTGCTGGCACGCAAACCGCGCGAGCTCTCGGGTGGGCAGCGCCAGCGCGTGGCCATGGGCCGCGCCATCGTGCGCCAGCCGCAGGTGTTTCTGTTTGACGAGCCGCTGTCCAACCTGGACGCCAAGCTGCGCGCACAGACGCGGCTGGAAATCCAGAAGCTGCACCGCGAGCTGGGCATCACCAGCCTGTTTGTGACCCACGACCAGGTCGAGGCCATGACGTTGGCGCAGCGCATGATGGTCATGAACGGCGGCCACATGGAGCAGTTTGGCACGCCCGAGGAGGTGTACAACCGGCCGGCCAGCACCTTTGTCGCCAGCTTCATCGGCTCGCCCCCCATGAACCTGCTGCAGCACGCGCCCGGCGCGCGGGCTGGGCAAATCCTGGGCATCCGCCCCGAGCACCTGGTGCTGGGCAGCGAGGGCTGGCCCCTGGTCTGCGAGACCGTCGAGCTGCTGGGCGCCGAGCGCCTGGTGCACGCCCGCCTGGGCCAAGAGAGCTTGACGGTGCGGGTGGACGAGTCGGTGGCCGCCCCCGCCCCAGGGCAGGCCTTTCATGCCCGCCCGCGCGAGGACCGGGTGCACCACTTCGACGCCCAGAGCGGGCGCCGCCTGGAGGCCGCATGAGCGCCCTGCCCGACTGGCCCTACCCGCGCTGGATCGCGCACCGCGGCGCCGGCAAGCTGGCCCCCGAGAACACCCTGGCGGCGTTTCGCCTGGGCGCGCAGCTGGGCTGGCGCATGTACGAGTGCGACGCCAAGCTCAGCGCCGACGGCGTGGTCTTTCTGCTGCACGACGCCACCCTGGAGCGAACCACCAACGGCCAGGGCACGGCCGGGTCGCAACCCTGGCATGCGCTGTCGCAGCTGGACGCGGGCAGCTGGCATTCGCGCCAATATGCGGGCGAGCCCCTGCCCACCCTGCAGGCCCTGGCGCGCCACTGCCTGGCGCACGGGCATGCGCTGAACATCGAGATCAAGCCCACCCCGGGCACCGAAGCGGCCACTGGCGCGGCCGTCGCCCAGGAGGCTGCGCGGCTGTGGGCGGGACAAGCTGTGCCCCCTTTGCTGACGTCTTTTTCGCCCGAGGCGCTGGCGGCCGCGCGCGAGGCGGCGCCCCAGCTGCCGCGCGGCCTGCTGCTCGAGCACTGGCAAGGCGATCCGGTGGCGCGGGCGCAGACGCTGGGCAGCGTGGCGGTGGTGGCGCACTACGGCCTGTGGGATCGGGCGCGTGTGACGCAGGTGCATGCCGCCGGCATGCGCGCCCTGAGTTACACCGTCAACGACGCCTGGCTGGCCCCCCACCTGTGGCAGCTGGGCACCGACGGCATCATCACCGACCGCGTCGACCAGTTTTCGCCGGCGCAGGCGAGCGGCTGAGCGCCACCCCGCTGCCGCGCCAGGCGCGGTGCAGCGCCCATTCCAGCGTGCCTGCCGCCAGGGCCAGCACGGTGTAGGTCAGCATCCGGCCGTCCTCGCCACTGAGCACCAGGCCCAGCGTCAGCACCAGCACCCCCAAGGCCAGGTGCGCCAGGACATGGCGCGGCCAGCGGCGTGGCCAGGCCCCCATCACCCAGCGCCCGGCCAAGGGCATGAGCAAGGCCATGGCCAGGGCTGGCAAGACAAAATTGAGCAGGTGCCAGAACAGCAAACCAGGGGTCATGGGCCCTCTTGTGGGTCAACGCACATGGCCCGCATTGTGCCAATCGCGCCACGCCCTGTCTGCCCAAACCGCGCGCCATGTCCCCGGAATTGCCGAAACCCCTGAGGTTTCGGGGATAATGGCCCCATGGCTGTCTGGACCCTGGGCTTGAATCACACGACGGCGCCGCTGGACGTGCGCGGCCGCTTTGCCTTTGCCGTCGATCAGCTGGTCCCGACGCTGCAGCGCCTGCGCCAGGACCTGAGCCCTGCGCTGCCCCAGCCGCCCGAGGTGGCGCTGCTGTCCACCTGCAACCGCACCGAAATCTACTGCGCCGCCGACCAGGAGGCCAGCCACCACACCCTCGACTGGCTGGCCCGCACCGGCGGTGTGAGCGCGCACGACCTGCGCCACCACACCTACCTGCTGCAGGGCAACGACGCCGCCCGCCACGCCTTCCGCGTGGCCAGCGGGCTCGATTCCATGGTTCTGGGCGAGGCGCAAATCCTGGGCCAGCTCAAGGACGCCGTGCGCGCGGCCGAGCAGGCCGGCGCCCTGGGCACCACGCTCAACCAGCTCTTCCAGCGCAGCTTTGCCGTGGCCAAGGAAGTGCGCACCGCCACCGAGATCGGCGCCCATTCGATCAGCATGGCCGCCGCCAGCGTGCGCCTGGCCTCGCAGCTCTTTGAAGACCTGCGCCAGATCAAGGTGCTGTTTGTGGGCGCTGGCGAGATGATCGAGTTGGTGGCCACCCACTTTGCGGCCCGTCAGCCGCGCGCCATGGCCATTGCCAACCGCAGCCTCGAGCGCGGCGAAAAACTGGCCGGCCGCTTTGGCGCCGAGGTGCTGCGCCTGGCCGACCTGCCCGAGCGCCTGCACGACTTTGACGCCGTCATCAGCTGCACGGCCAGCACCTTGCCACTGATTGGCCTGGGCGCGGTCGAGCGCGCCCTCAAGCGCCGCCGCCACCGCCCCATGTTCATGGTCGACCTGGCGGTTCCGCGCGACATCGAACCCGAAGTGGCCTCGCTCGAAGACGTGTACCTCTACACCGTCGACGACCTGGCCGGTGTGGTGCAGGCCGGCCAGGCCCAGCGCCAGGCCGCGGTGGCCCAGGCCGAGGTCATCATCGACGCCGGCGTGCAAAGCTTCATGCACTGGATGACGCAGCGCGGCACCGTGCCCCTGATCCGCCAGCTGCACGAGCAAGCCGACGACTGGCGCCAGTCCGAGTTGGCCCGCGCACGCAAGCTGCTGGCCCGGGGCGACGCGCCCGAGCAGGTGCTTGACGCGCTGGCCAAGGGCCTGACGCAGAAAATGCTGCACGGCGCCCTGGCCGAGCTGCACAGCGCCGACCCCGCGCACCGCGAGCAGACCGCGCAAATGGTGCGCCGCCTGTTCCTGCGCCAGGAACCGCCCCAGGGCCGTTAGCCGCGCCCCGCTGCGCCGCTGCCCTCCCACCCCGATTGACGGGTGGGGCCCCATCTCCTTTAGCCTGTTCGCCATGAAAGCCTTTGTCTTGCAGCAACTCCAGCGCCGGGCCGACCGCCTGGGCGAGCTGGACTTCCTGCTCTCGCGCGAGGACATCATGGCCGACATGGCGCAGTTCCTCAAACTCTCGCGCGAACACGCCGAGGTCTCGGTCGTGGCGCAGCGCTTTGCGCGCTACCGCCAGCTGCTGGCCGACCGCGACACCGCGCTGGCCATGCAGGCCGAGTTGCCGGCCGAAGACCCCTTGCACGGGCTGGCACAAGAGGAGCTGGCCGAGACCACCGTGGCCTTGGCGGCCCTTGAGAGCGAGCTGCTGCGCCTGCTGCTGCCCAAGGACCCGCTGGACGCGCGCTCGGCCTACCTGGAAATCCGCGCCGGCACCGGCGGCGACGAGTCGGCCCTGTTTGCTGCCGATCTGCTGCGCATGTACACCCGCCATGCGCAGGCCCAGGGCTGGCGTGTCGAGCTGCTGTCGGCCTCCGAGAGCGAGCTGGGGGGCTACAAAGAGGCGGTGCTGCGCATCGAGGGCGACGGCGTGTTTGGCCGTCTGCGCCTGGAGTCGGGCGGGCACCGCGTGCAGCGCGTGCCGCTGACCGAAACGCAGGGCCGCATCCACACCAGCGCCTGCACGGTGGCGGTATTGGCCGAGCCCGACGAGGCCCAGGCGGTGCAGCTCAACCCCGCCGAGCTGCGCATCGATACCTTCCGCGCCAGCGGTGCGGGGGGGCAGCACATCAACAAAACCGATTCGGCGGTGCGCATCACCCACCTGCCCACCGGCATCACCGCCGAATGCCAGGACGACCGCAGCCAGCACCGCAACAAGGCGCGCGCGCTGCAGGTGCTGGCGGCGCGGCTGGAAGAGAAGAGCCGGCGCGAGCAGGCCGAGCGCGACGCGGCGCTGCGCCGGGGCCTGATCGGCAGCGGCGACCGCAGCGACCGCATCCGCACCTACAACTTCCCGCAGGGGCGCATGACCGATCACCGCCTGAACCTGACGCTCTACCGCCTGCCCGCCATCATGGAGGGCGATCTGCAAGAGGTGCTCGACGCGCTGCAGGCCCAGCGCGAGGCCGAGCAACTGGCCGAGCTGGAAACCGGGAGCGGCGCATGACGCTGGCCGAGAGCCTGCGCCAGGCCCAGGCCCTGGGTGTGGCGCGCCTGGACGCGCAGCTGCTGCACCTGTGGGTGCTGGGCCGCCCCCTGCACGACCGTGCCTGGCTGCTGGCGCACGACGAGCAGGTGCTGACGCCCGCGCAGCAGCAGCCATTGCAGGCCTTGCTGCGCCGCCGTGCCGACGGCGAGCCACTGGCCTACCTGACCGGCGAGCGCGAGTTTTACGGCCTGGCGCTGCGGGTGGACGCGCGCGTGCTGGATCCGCGGGCCGACACCGAAACCCTGGTGGACTGGGCGCTGGATAGCCTGCCCGACACCCCGGGCCTGCGGGTCATCGACCTGGGCACGGGCAGCGGGGCGATCGCCCTGGCATTGCAGCAGCAGCGACCCCAGGCCGAGGTGCTGGCCCTGGACGCCAGCGCCGACGCGCTGGCGGTGGCCCAGGCCAACGCCCAGCGGCTGGGCCTGCCGCTGCGGTTTGCGCACGGCCAGTGGCTGGCGGGCATCGAGGACCGCTTCGACCTGATCGTCTCGAACCCGCCCTACATCCGCGACGACGACCCGCACCTGCCGGCCCTGCGCCACGAACCGCGCCAGGCCCTGGCCAGCGGCCCCGACGGCCTGCGCGACCTGCGCCTGATCATCGCGCAAGCCCCGGCGCGGCTGCGGCCCGGTGGCTGGCTGCTGCTCGAGCATGGGCACGACCAGGCCGCCCAGGTGCGCGCATTGTTGCTGGCGGCAGGCTTTGAGGCGGTGCAGTCGCGCTGCGACCTGGCCGGCATCGAGCGCTGCAGCGGTGGCCGATGGCGGCCAGGCGGCGGCGCCCCTGCGGCCTGACGACCGCGCTGGCATGAGGGTTGGCCCACCTTGGGCTGGCGAGCGGTCTGGACACAGGCGATAATCGGGCATCGGCCAGCTGGCCCCATCACCCACCGAGTTTCACCATGAGCGACACCCAGCAACGCATCGACGACCTCGTCAAACAGAACGACATCCTGCTCTTCATGAAGGGCAGCGCCAGCTTCCCCATGTGCGGCTTCTCGGGCCGTGCGGTGCAAATCCTCAAGGCCTGCGGTGTCGATCCCAAGGCCATCAAGACCGTGAACGTGCTCGACGACGCCGAGATCCGCCAGGGCATCAAGGAATACAGCAACTGGCCGACCATTCCGCAGCTGTTTGTGCGCGGCGAGTTCATCGGCGGCTCCGACATCATGATGGACATGTACGAGTCGGGCGAGCTGCAACAGGTGATCAACAGCAAGGGCTGATCCCGCCCGCCCCGGGCCGCAGGTCCGCAAACAAAAGCCACCCCGCAGGGTGGCTTTTTTGTGCGCCCACCGCGGCGGGGCTCACACCGTCAAGCGAGCCCGCACATGGGCCAGGATCTGGTCGGTGGCAATGCGCTCGGCCTGCGCCTCGCGCCGGTGCTGGTACTCGACCACCCCCTCCTTGAGGCCCTTGTCGCCCACCGTGATGCGGTGGGGCACCCCGATCAGCTCCCAGTCGGCAAACATGGCCCCCGGGCGCTCGCCCCGGTCGTCCAGGATCACGTCCACCCCGCCGGCCAGCAAGTCGGCATACAGGCGCTCGGCCTCGGCGCGCACCGCCTCGCTGCGGTCCATGCCGATCGGGCAGATCACCACCGTGAAGGGGGCCAGTGCATCGGGCCAGATGATGCCGCGCGCGTCGTGGTTTTGCTCGATGGCCGCCGCCGGCAGGCGGGTGATGCCAATGCCGTAACAGCCCATCTCCATGAACTGCGGCTTGCCCGACTCGTCCAGAAAAGTGGCGTTCATGGCCTTGGAATACTTGGTGCCCAGGTAGAACACATGGCCGATCTCGATGCCGCGCTCAATGGCCAGGGGGCCCTTGCCGTCGGGCGAGGGATCGCCGGCCACCACATTGCGCAGATCGGCCACCAGGTCGGGCTCGGGCAGGTCGCGGCCCCAGTTGACCCCGGTCATGTGGAAGTCCTCGGCATTCGCGCCGCAAATCCAGTCGCTCAGCACCGCCACTTCCGGGTCGGCCACCACCTTGAGCGGCTGGCACAGCTGCAGCGGGCCCAGGTAACCGGGCTTGCAGCCAAAGTGGGCGTCGATCTCGGCCAGGGTGGCAAAGCGGAAACCCTTTTCAAAGCCCGGCAGCTTGCCCACCTTGACCTCGTTCATGTCGTGATCGCCGCGCAAGAGCAGCAGCCACACGGTGCTGCGCAGCACCTGGCCCTGCTCGTCCAGCTCGTCGGTGGCCAGCACCAGCGACTTGACCGTGGTCGCCAGCGGCACGCCCAGCAGCTCGGCCACCTGCGCGCAGGTGCTGCGCCCGGGGGTGGGGGTGCGGGTCAGGGGCTGCGTGGCCGGGCCGCGCGGGCCCTGCGGCGCCAGCGCCTGAGCCTTCTCCATATTGGCCGCGTAATCGCTGTTGGGGCAGTAGACGATGGCGTCCTCGCCGGTTGCGGCAATCACCTGGAACTCTTCGGACAGATCCCCACCAATGGCGCCGCTGTCGGCCGCGACCGCGCGGTAGCGCAGGCCAAATCGGTCAAAAATGCGCCGGTAGGCGCCGGCCATCACCTGGTAGCTTGCCTTGGCGCTCTCGGCGTCGCGGTCAAAGCTGTAGGCGTCCTTCATGATGAACTCGCGCCCGCGCATCAGGCCAAAGCGCGGCCGGCGCTCGTCGCGGAACTTGGTCTGGATCTGGTACAGGTTTTTGGGCAACTGCTTGTAGCTGCGGAACTCCAGGCGCGCCACATCGGTCACCACCTCCTCGCTGGTCGGCTGCACCACAAAGTCGCGCCCATGGCGGTCCTGGATGCGCAAGAGCTCGGGGCCCATCTTCTCGAAGCGGCCGGTCTCTTGCCACAGCTCGGCCGGTTGCACCACCGGCATCGTCATCTCGATGGCGCCGGCGCGGTTCATCTCTTCGCGCACAATGGCCTCGACCTTGCGGATCACCCGCAAGCCCATGGGCATGTAGTTGTAAATGCCCGCGCCCAGGCGTTTGATGAACCCGGCGCGCATCATCAGCTGATGGCTCACGACTTCGGCGTCGGCCGGGGCTTCTTTGAGGGTGGAGATCAGGAACTGGCTGGCTTTCATGGGTTCTGTCGGGGGCTTCCCGATTGGCAGTGGGCCATACAGGCGTGCATAATGACCACAATTTGAAAATTGGGGTTGATTATGCTTGACCGCGAGGGCTTTCGGCCCAATGTCGGCATCATCCTGCTCAACCAGAAAAATCAGGTGTTCTGGGGCAAACGCATCCGCACCCACAGCTGGCAGTTTCCGCAAGGCGGCATCGACCGCGGCGAAAGCCCCGAACAGGCCATGTTCCGGGAACTGCAGGAAGAAGTGGGGCTCCTGCCGGAGCATGTGCGCATCGTGGCCCGAACACGTGACTGGTTGCGTTACGAGGTGCCGGATCGCTATATCCGCCGCGATGCACGCGGCTTCTACAAGGGCCAGAAACAGATCTGGTACCTGTTGCAACTGGTGGCCTCTGACCACCACCTGAACCTGCGCGCCACCGACCACCCCGAGTTCGACGCCTGGCGCTGGAACGACTACTGGGTGCCGCTGGACGTGGTGGTCGAGTTCAAGCGGGGCGTGTACGAAATGGCCCTGACCGAGCTCTCGCGCTTTTTGCCGCGCAATGACCGGGGCGGCAACCGCTTCATGCGCCAGCACGGGCGTGGTCCGCGGGGCAACCCGGCCGGCCATGGGGCCGTGCCGCCCAGCCAGATGGAGCTTCCGCCCGGGGCCAGCTTCGACCCCGATCCGCAGGCCTGAACCCGGCGGCGCAAGCGCGCCTGGCCCCTGGCCGGGGGCCTTCAACATTCAGAAGTTGGGAAGTGCGCGGGCCGCTGCAAGCCGGGCCCGCCAGCGCGCGCGAAGGGTTTATCCAGCGCTGCTGAGCACCAGGTTGTCGCGGTGCACCATCTCGGGCTCGGCGGCGTAGCCGAGCAGCTGTTCAAACTCATTGGACGGACGGCGGCACAGGCGGCGCGCTTCGGCGGCCGCGTAATTGGCCAGGCCGCGTGCCACTTCCAGCCCGGACGGGTCGCAAATGGCGATCACATCCCCGCGTGAGAAATCGCCCTCCACCGAGGTCATGCCAATGGGCAGCAGGCTCTTGCCCTCGTCGCGCAGCTTGCGCACCGCGCCCTCGTCCACACGCACCGCGCCGCGCAGCTGCAGGTGGTCGGCCATCCATTGCTTGCGCGCTTGTTGCTTGGCGGTTTGCGCCACCAGCAGGGTGCCGATGTTCTCGCCCTGCGCCAGGCGCAGCAGCGCGTCGGTCTCGCGGCCCCAGGCGATCACGGTGCTGGCCCCTGAACCCGCCGCCCGCTTGGCCGCCAGGATCTTGGTGATCATGCCGCCCTTGCCAATGCTGCTGCCGGCGCCGCCCGCCATCTGTTCGAGCTGCGGATCGCCGGCCCGGGCCTCGTCAATGAAGCGGGCTTGCGGGTCCTTGCGCGGATCGGCGCTGAACAGGCCCTTCTGGTCGGTCAGGATGACCAGCAGGTCGGCTTCGACCAGGTTGGCCACCAAGGCCCCCAGGGTGTCGTTGTCGCCAAACTTGATCTCGTCGTTGACCACCGTGTCGTTCTCGTTGATGACCGGCAGCACCCGGTGGCTGAGCAGGGTCAGCAGGGTCGAGCGGGCATTGAGGTAGCGCTCGCGGTCGGCCAGGTCGGCATGCGTGAGCAGCACCTGCGCGCTGCCCAGGCCGTTGGCGCGCAGCGAGGTCTCGTACATTTGCGCCAGGCCCATCTGGCCCACAGCGGCCGCGGCCTGCAACTCGTGCAGCTCGCTCGGGCGCTGGCGCCAGCCCAGGCGCTTCATGCCTTCGGCAATCGCCCCGCTTGAGACCATCACCACCTCGCGTCCCTCCTGCACCAGCTGCGCCATCTGGCGGCACCACTGGCCAATCGCCTGCTCGTCCAGGCCACGGCCTTCGTTGGTCACCAGGCTGGAGCCGACCTTGACGACAATGCGGCGCGCGCCGCGAAGCAGGGAGGACGCCGAGTCGCTCATGCGGGATCGATGTGCTTGAAACGGGGATCGACATCCACCGGTGCGAGCGATTCCTCGCGCTGCTTGTGCAGATGGCGGTGGATGTCCTGAATCAGGGTTTCGCAGCCTTCACGGGTGAGGGCCGAGATTTCGTAGACCGGGCCGCGCCAGCGCAGACGGCGCACCAGGTCGCGCACCCGCTGCTCGCGCTCTTCGGCCGGCACCATGTCGAGCTTGTTGAAGACCAGCCAGCGCGGTTTCTCGTGGAGCGTCTTGTCGAACTTCTTGAGCTCGGCCACGATGGCGCGGGCCTGCGCCACCGGATCGACGCCCTCGTCAAAAGGCGCCACGTCCACCACATGCAGGAGCAGCCGCGTGCGCTGCAAATGGCGCAGGAACTGATGGCCCAGGCCAGCGCCCTCGGAGGCGCCTTCGATCAGGCCCGGCACATCGGCCACCACAAAGCTTTGCTCGGGGCCCACACGCACCACCCCCAGATTGGGGTGCAAGGTGGTGAAGGGATAGTCGGCAATCTTGGGGCGGGCGTTCGAGACCGCCGCAATGAAGGTGGACTTGCCCGCATTGGGCATGCCCAGCAGGCCCACATCGGCCAGCACCTTCAGCTCGAGCTTGAGGTTTTTCCGCTCGCCAGGATGGCCCGGGGTTTTTTGCCGCGGGGCGCGGTTGATGGCGCTCTTGAAGCGCATGTTGCCAAAGCCGCCGTCGCCGCCCTTGGCGATCATGATCACCTCGCCCGGGGTCAGGAGCTCGTAGAGCACCTGACCGGTGTCGGCGTCGGTGATGATGGTGCCCACCGGCATCTTCAGGGTGATGTCGTCACCGGCGGCGCCGAACATGTCCGAGCCCATGCCGTGCTGACCGCGCTTGGCCTCGTGCCGGCGCGAGTAGCGGTAGTCCACCAAGGTGTTCAGATTGGGGTCGGCGAGCGCAAACACATGGCCGCCGCGACCACCGTCGCCGCCGTTGGGCCCGCCAAACTCTTTGTATTTCTCGTGACGGAACGACACGCAGCCGTTGCCGCCATCGCCAGCGGCAATGTCGATATAGGCTTCATCCACAAATTTCATGATCGTTCCTGTCACCTGCTGCCCAGGCGCCCAATGGGGGCGGCGGGCACCAGAAAAAAAAGCCCCGCAAGCGGGGCCGGTGCTCCGGAGCTGACGCTTGCGTCAGGCGGCCGGGGTCACGTTCACGGTGTGCTTGTTCATCTCGCCCTTGACAGCGAAACTCACATGCCCGTCGACGAGCGCAAACAGGGTGTGGTCTTTGCCCACGCCCACATTGGTGCCGGCGTGGAACTTGGTGCCACGCTGACGAACGATGATCGAGCCGGCGCTGATGAGTTCGCCGCCGAAGGCCTTGACGCCCAGCATCTTGGGCTTGGAATCACGACCGTTGCGCGTGGAGCCGCCGCCTTTTTTCTGTGCCATGACCTGTTCTCCTTAAGCGGAAATCGCCGCAATCTGCAGTTCGGTGAACTGCTGACGATGACCCTGGCGCTTTTGGTAGTGCTTGCGACGGCGCATCTTGAAAATGCGCACCTTGTCGTGCTTGCCGTGCGCCACGATGGTGGCTTTGACAGTCGCACCGGACACCAGGGGCGTGCCCACCTTCAGTTCAGCGCCGTTGCCGACGGCCAGAACCTGGTCGATCACGATTTCCTGGCCAACGTCCGCAGCAATCTGTTCTACTTTGATTTTGTCGCCGGCCGCAACGCGATATTGCTTGCCACCGGTTTTTATGACCGCGTACATGTTTGACCTCTTGTCTAGGATCCCCAGGCCCATCCTGAGGAACCCCGTATTCTAGCACGCCGGGGGGATCTTGCCAATCCCGCCCAGAAACGCAGGACCGGGCGCCTATAATTTGAGGCAATTTGTTGTCCACCCGAAAGCCGCCCTTGAACGCCCTCCCCTCCACCACCCCGGCCTGGCAGTCCCTGGTCCGGCGCGACATGGCCGAGGTCGATCAGGTGATCGCGCAGCGGCTGGATTCGGGGGTGCCCCTGGTGGGCGAGGTGGCGCGCTACATCATCTCGGCCGGTGGCAAGCGCCTGCGCCCGGTGCTCTTGCTGCTCACCAGCGGCGCCCTGGGCCACACCGGCGCGCAACGGCACAACCTGGCGGCGGTGGTCGAGTTCATCCACACCGCCACCTTGCTGCACGACGACGTGGTGGACGAGTCGACGCTGCGCCGCGGCCGCCCCACCGCCAACGAATCCTTTGGCAACCCCGCCAGCGTGCTGGTGGGTGACTTTCTGTATTCGCGCGCCTTCCAGATGATGGTGGACGCGCAAAGCATGCGCATCATGCAGATCCTGGCCGACGCGACCAATGTGATCGCCGAGGGCGAGGTGCTGCAGCTCATGAACATGCACGACGCCTCGCTCGACGAAGAGGGCTATCTGCGCGTGATCCGCTCCAAGACCGCCAAGCTTTTTGAAGCGAGCGCGCGCCTGGGCGCGGTCCTGGCCGGCAGCCCGGCGGTCATCGAGCAGGCCTGTGCCGACTATGGCCAGGCCCTGGGCACGGCCTTCCAGGTCATCGACGATGTGCTCGATTACGACGGCGATGTGGCCGAGATGGGCAAAAACCTGGGCGACGATCTGCGCGAGGGCAAGGCGACGCTGCCGCTGATCCTGGCCATGCAACGCGGCGACGCGGCCCAGTGCGCGATGGTGCGCGAGGCCATCGAAACCGGATCGACCGAGCAGTTGCAGCCCATTGTGGCGGTGGTGCGCGCCACCGGCGCCCTGCAAGCCACACGCGAGGCCGCCGCCGCCGAGGCCCAGCGCGCCATCGACGCCGCTCTGCTGCTGCCCGACAACCCCTGGCGCGAGGCCATGATCGAGCTGGCCTCGCAGCTGCTGCTGCGCCGCGCCTGAAGCCCCGCCAGAACCCCTGCCCGCGCCTGCTATAATCTCGGTCTTCGCATGGTGGCAAGCACTGCCTTGTCCAGCGATACGGGGTGTAGCTTAGCCTGGTAGAGCGCTACGTTCGGGACGTAGAGGCCGGAGGTTCGAATCCTCTCACCCCGACCAGAATCCAAGCCCACCGATCTCAGCAGGTCGGTGGGCTTTTTCATGCCCCGCGTCCGCAGCCCGGAACCGCTCTCGCTATATTGAACGCGCGTGCTGGTGCCCAGCACCCCAACGTTGGAGCTTGCGATGAACGTGTCCTGGTTGCGCCGGTTGTTTTGGGTTTTCTTGGCCCTGGGGGCCGGCCTGGCCCATGCACAAAGCTACAGCCCAAAGCCGCTGTCCGAGGCCCAGCCGATCGACTTCGACAGCGAGAGTTGCCTCGGGTACTGGACGCCCGACTACCGGTGCCAGCCCATCAAGATCCGGGCCCATCTGTTCACGCCAAAAAGCGACTGGTCGGCCCTGGTGGTGGTCAGCCACGGGGCACAGGGGGTGGACCAGCGGGTGTTCGAATACGCCGACGCGCTGACCCGGAACGGCATGGCGGCGCTGGTGATCGATCACTGGACACCGCGCGGCATCCAGATGCGGACCATGAACTATTCCCAGGCCACCGAACGCGGTGGCACCACCTCGTCGATGGCCACCGATGCCCTTTGGGCGGTGGCACACGCACGCCAGCACCTGCCGCAGGCCAAACGCTTTGCCTTCCTGGGTGAGAGCATGGGGGGCATTGCCGCCATCCACCTCATCAAGCAGCGCACCACCGATTTGTTTGCCCGCAAATCCGCCCCAGAGCCGTTTGCCATCCCGTTTGCCGCCTTGGTGGGCCTGTACCCGGCCTGTGTGGAGCGGGTGGTGGGCGAGCGCTTTGTGAGCACGCCGTTTCTGATCCTGAGCGGCGAACTGGACGACCACACCCCCCCACAGCTGTGCCAGGATTACCAGCAATGGGTGAACGCGCGCGGGGGGCGCCTCAGGGCCGATGTGGTGCCCGGCGCCTATCACGACTTCGATGCCCCGCACCCCCTGACCTTCCGCCCGCGCGGACAGAACCTCTCGAAGTGCTTGTACACCCTCCAGGACGACACCATCACCCTTGCCGCCACGGGCAAGGTGCTGCCCAACACGCTGGCAGGACAAGCCCAACTGCCCCGTGAGTGCGCCACCTGGGGCTTGCGCAGCGGGCACGGCGCCAACAAATTTGTGGCGGTGCCCCAGTGGTTGGCGTTCCTGCAACAACACCTGAATTGAGCGCGGAGCGCAGGCCCGGCGCACGGCCAGCGCGGCAAGCCATGCGCGGCTGAGGATGGCGGCATCGGGTCATCGCTCAGGGTTTCCATGGGTGCGCAAAACCATGTTTTGTGCACAATCTGCAGAACATGCAGAAAAGCAATTCATCTCCCACTGTCTCCGAGCAAGCGCTGGCGGCCCTGCGCCAGGGCATTCTCTCGGGCCAGCATGCGGCTGAGCACAAGCTCAAGGTGGAGGCCTTGCAGGCCCAGTACGGCTTCTCCAGCAGCCCGCTGCGCGAAGCACTGAACCGGCTGGTGCAAGAGGGCCTGGTCACCGCCGACGAGCGCAAAGGCTTCAAGGTGGCCGCCATGACGCCCGAGGACCTGGCCGACATCACCCACATGCGCTTGCTGCTGGACGTGGCGGCGCTGGCGGCCTCGATGCAGTGCGGCGACGACGCCTGGGAAGCGCAGGTGGTGGCGGCCTTTCACCGGCTCGAAAAGATCGAATCGCGCCTGCCGCAAGGGCCCACGGTGCTCGATGCCGAGTGGAGCCGCCTGCACCGCGACTTCCATGGAGCGCTGATGGCCGCCTGCCCCTCCGAGCGCCAACTGGCCTGGAGCATGAGCCTGTTTGACCAGGCCGAGCGCTACCGCCATCTGGCCGCCCGCACCCGCACCGTGGCACGCAAAAAAGACGCCGAGCACCGCACGCTGATGCAGGCGGTGCTCAAGCGGGACACGGCCACCGCGACCGCGTTGCTGGCCGAGCACATCCGCAGCACCCAGCGCAATGTCCTCAAGGCCTTTGCGGCGCAAGGGCTCGCCAAAGCCTGACCCCAACCCCCGTTCAGAAAGATTGTCATGCTCAAGGTCTCACGGCCCACGCCGTCCCATTTCGGCATTTTTGTCACCGACGTCGAGAAGATGGTGCAGTTCTACACCCAGGTCTTTGGCCTGGTTGAAACCGACCGCGGGGTCGGCAAGACCTTCAAGGCCCCGCTGGTCTTCCTGAGCGCCAGCCCGGACCAGCACCACCAGTTGGTGATTGCCGGTGGCCGCCCGCCCGAGGCCACCTTCAGCACCGTCATGCAGCTCTCGTTTGCGGTGCCCGACATCCAGTCCCTGCGCGACATCCGCGACAAGGCCGTCTCTTTGGGCGCCACCCGCGTGGTGCCGCTCAACCATGGCAACGCGCTGTCGGTGTACTTTGCCGATCCCGAGGGCAACACCATCGAGATCTACATCGACATGCCCTTCTACATCTCGCAGCCCCATGGCGACCCCCTCGACCTGAGCCAGGACGACGCCACCATCCTGCGCGAGACCGAGGCCATTTGCCGCCAGGACCCCAGTTTCATGCCCATCGAGGCCTGGCAGGCGCGCTTTGCTGCCAAGCCCTCCACCCATTGACACAAGGAAACCCCCATGAAGTTGCTTTCATTCATCCACGCCGGTCGTGAAACCTGGGGCGCCGTCACCGGCGCCGACGATGTCGTCGACCTGGGCGCGGTCATGCCCCAGCACGCCGATCTGGCCGCCTACATCGGCTCGGGCGCCTACCTCGACGCCAAGGCGCATGTGGCGCAGCACCGGCCCACGCTCAAGCTCTCGGACATCACCTTTTTGCCGGTGATCCCCAAGCCCGAAAAAATCGTCTGCGCCGTGCGCAATTACATGGACCACCACCAGGAGGTGCTGGCCGCCGGCATGCAGCGCGAGTTGTCCGAACAACCGCCGATTTTTCTGCGCGTCTGGCGCTCGCAGGTGGCGCATGGCCAGCCCATTGTGTGCCCCAAGGTGTCGGACAGCCTGGACTGGGAAGGCGAGCTGGCGGTGATCATTGGCAAGGGCGGTCGCAACATCCCCGAGGCCGACGCCTTCGAGCATGTGGCCGGCTACGCCTGCTACAACGACGGCAGCATCCGCGAATGGCAGTTCCATGCCAAACAAATTGCCTCGGGCAAGAACTTTGAATCGACAGGCGGCTTTGGCCCGTGGATGGTGACGGCCGACGAGATCGCGCCCAACCAGGAACTCAAGCTGGTCACGCGCCTCAATGGCGAGGTGGTGCAATCGAGCCACACCGGGCACATGATCTTCCCGATCGCCAAGCTGATCAGCTATGCCTCGACGATCTTCACGCTGGTGCCCGGCGATGTGATCGCCACCGGCACGCCCGCCGGTGTGGGCTGGAGCCGCAAGCCGGCCTGGTTCATGAAACCCGGCGACGTGTGCGAGGTCGAGATCGAGGGCATTGGCACCTTGGTCAACCCGATCGTGGCGCAAGCCTGATCATGCACATCGTTCAGGTCCATGCCCCGGGCGGGCCAGACGCGCTGCAGCTGGTGCAGGTGCCCGAGCCGGTGCCGGGCCCGGGCACCGTCCGGGTGCGGGCCCATGCCATCGGGGTGGGCCGCCCGGATGTGCTGATCCGCAAGGGCACCTACAAGTGGATGCCGCCCCTGCCCGCGACGCCCGGCGCCGAGCTGGCCGGCGTGGTCGATGCGCTGGGGCCTGATGTGCGCGACTGGCAGATCGGCGACCGGGTCCTGGTCAGCGCGCGCGAGCTGCCCCAGCGGGGCGGCTGCTATGCCCAGTGCATGGTCGTGCCGCAGGACGCGCCGTTTCGGCTGCCCGACGCCATCGCCTTCGACGACGCGGTGAGCCTGCCCAATCTGCAACTGGCGCTGGCGCTCATGCGGGTCGCGCCGCTGCCCAAGCGCCAGCCGGCGTTTGCCCTGATCACCGGCGCGTCTGGCGGCGTGGCGGGCATGCTCTGCCAGGTGGCGCAGCGCGCCGGCTACACCGTCATCGGCACCAGCCGCACCCCGGACAAAGGCGAGCACGCCAAGGCCCAAGGCTTTGACCATGTGCTCTGCACGGCCCAGACGCCGCTGCGCGAGGGCGTGGCGGCGCTCACCCAGGGGCAAGGGCTCGGGCTGGTGTTTGACCACCTGGGCGGGCAGACCCTGACGGATGGCCTGCATGCGCTGGCGCCGCTGGGCACCCTGGTGTCCTACAACATCGTGCAGGGCATGCCCAGCGAGGACGTGTTCGCCACGCTGCGCCAGTTGCTGGGCAAGAGCCTGTCGGTGCGCTGCTTTTCCATGCACACCTTTGACGAAGATCGCGCCACCCGGCGCGGTCTGATGGAGGAGGCGATCGCGCTGGCCGCACAAGGCCTGATCCGCTTCCCCACCATTCACCGCTTTGCGCTGGCCGACGTCCGGCAAACGCATGTGCTGCTGGACCAAGGCCAGGTCAGCGGCAAGCTGGTGATGTCCCCCTGAGCACGTGTTCGAGCCCCCATCTGTTTTTCAAACCGGAGACAAGCATGCAACGACGACACCTGATGATGACCCTGGCCGCCGCCACCATGGCCTGGCCGCTTCACGCCCTCGCCCAGAGCTACCCGGATCGCCCGATCAAGGTGCTGCAGGGCTTTGCGCCGGGCGGGAATGCCGACAACATCGCGCGGACCATCGGCACCGAGATGAGCAAAACCCTGGGGCAAAACCTGGTGGTCGAGGCCCAGGCCGGCGCCGGCGGCACCATCGCCTCGAACACGGTGGCCAAGGCGCGTCCCGATGGCTACACGCTCTTGCTGGCCACGGGCGGGCACGCGGTGGCCGGCGCGCTCTACAACAACCTGCCCTACCGCACGGTGCAGGATTTCGAGATGGTCAGCACCATCACCTACTTCCCCTTCCTGGTGGTGGTCCCGGCCAACAGCAAGTACCCCAATCTGGCGGCGCTGCTGGCGGCCGCGCGCGCCAACCCCAAGGAAGTCAGCTATGGCACGGCCGGCATTGGCTCGACCCATCACCTGGCCGGCGAGCTGCTGGCGAGCATGTCCAAAACCCCGCTGCTGCACATCCCCTTCCGCGGCGACTCGGCCTCGCTGACCGCCTTGCTCGGCGGCGAGATCCCGATGATCATCGCGCCGCCGACCGCGGTCCTGGCCAACATCAAGGCCGGCAAGCTGCGCGCCATCGCCACCACCGGCCCCCAGCGCTGGCAAGGCCTGCCCGACGTGCCCACCGTGGCCGAGCAGGGGGTCGCTGGTTACGATGTGGAGTCCTGGGCAGGGCTGATGGCCCCGGCCGGCACGCCGCGCAACATCATCGACCGGCTCAATGCCGAGGTGCAAAAAGCCCTGCTGGTGCCCAGCGTCAAGAGCCGCCTCGAGGAAATGGGCGGCGTGGTCCGCGGCAGCACCCCCGAGGAAATGAAGACCATGGTGGCGGCCCAGACCCAGAAATGGATCCAGGTCGTCAACGACGCCAAGATCCCCAAAAACTGACCCGTCCGGGCGGATGCCAGGTGGCGTCCGCCCTCACCCCTCACAAGGACCCTTCCCATGTCGCTGATCCAGATCCGCAAACGCAGCCTGACCATTGAAACCATTTACCACGAAGGGGGCCCGGTGAGCGAGCACCCGCTCAAGCTGGCAGCGTCCTGCGCGGTGATCCAAAACCCCTACGCCGGCCGCTACGAGCCCGATCTGATGCCCTTCATGGCCGAGCTGCGCAGCCTGGGCACGCTGCTGGCGCAAGAGCTGGTGGACACCCTGGGCAAGGACCAGGTCGAGGTCTACAGCAAGGCCGCCATCGTGGGCGTCAACGGCGAGATGGAACATGGCGCCGTCTGGCACGAGGCCGGCGGCTGGGCCATGCGCGCCGTGCTGGGCGAGCCCAAGGCCATGGTGCCCGCGAGCAAGGCGGTGGCCTCGGCGGGTTACCGCCTCATGGTGCCCCTGCACTACATCCATGCCAGCTATGTGCGCAGCCACTACAACAGCATGGAGATCGGCATCCAGGACGCACCGCGCCCCAACGAAATCCTCTTTGCCCTGGTGATGGGCACCGGGGGCCGGGTGCATTCGCGACTGGGCGGCCTGACCAAGGACAAGGTCTCCGTTCACGACGGCCAACGCTAAAGCCTGCAAGCCCGCCGCAAGCGGGCGCTTCTCCCGTCAACCCCTGCCTCCAGGAACCGCATCATGCAACGCTTCTTCCGTCTGGGCCTTCTGGCCCTGCTGGCCCCGCTGCTGCTGGCCAGTTGCGCGACCCCATCGGTTCAGCCCCCGCCCAACGATCCGGTCACCCTGCGGGTGAACCTGTTTCGCAGTGCCACCAACATCCCGATCTACATGGCCGAGGAGCGGGGCGCGTTTGCCAAACGCAATGTGCGCCTGGAACTGCAGTTCACGCCCAACTCCACCGAACAGCGCGCGGGTCTGGCCGCGGGCCGGATCGACATCGCCCACTCGGCGGTGGACAACGCGGTGGCCATGGTCGAGACGGCCAAGGTCGATGCGGTGATCGTGGGCGGCGGTGACAGCGGTCTGCTGGAGCTGTATGTGCGCCCAGAAATCAAACGCCTGGAGGATGTCCGGGGCAAGGCCCTGGTGGTCGACGCGCCCAACACCGCCTATGCCTTGCTGGCGCGCAAGATCCTGAAAAACCAGGGCCTGGTGGACGGGCGCGACTATCGCCTGCTGCCCATTGGCGGCACCGAAAGCCGTGTGGCCGCCTTTGCGCAAAGCCCAGACAACGCGGTGGGCATGCTCAACCCCCCATGGACGTTGGTGGCCCAACGCAACGGGGCGCGCAGCTTTGGCAAAGCCAAAGACCTGTTTGGCCCGTATCAGGCCATCGCACCGATCACTTTGCGCGCCTGGGCACAGGCCAATGCCGGCGCGCTCGAGCGCTACCTGGCGGCTTATATCGAGGGCTGCCGCGTCACACTCGACCCGGCCAACCGTGCCGAGGTGATCGCGGTGCTGCGCAAGCGCCTGAACCTGAGCGAGGAGGTGGCGCGCAGCAGCTATGAGGGCCTGATCGAACCAGGCTATGGCCTCTCGCGCGATTGCCAACTCGACATGACGGGCATGCGCAATGTGCTGGCCTTGCGCGCCGACATCGAGGGGCAGTGGGGCGGCGTGCCCCCTGCGCCCGACAAGTACCTGGCGCTGTCGTACTTCGAGCGCGCACGGCAACACGCGGGCCGCTGAGCGCTCCTGGCCCCTGACCGCGGCGCGACCTACAGCCGGTCGCGCCGCGCCAAGCCGGGAAACAGGCGCCACCAGAGGGCCGCCACCAGCATGGTGCCGATGCCGCCGGAGATGACCGAGGCCTCCGGCCCCCACAGGGCGGCCACCGTGCCCGATTCAAACTCGCCCAGTTGGTTGGACGCGCCAATGAAGATCGAGTTGACCGCGGCCACACGGCCGCGCATCTCGTCGGGGGTTTCGGTCTGAATGAGCGTGATGCGCACCACGACGCTGATGTTGTCGGCCGCGCCGGTGACGGCCAGGGCCAGCATCGACCACCAGAACTGCTGGCTCAGGCCAAAGGCCACCACCGCCAGGCCGTACACCACCACCGAGACGAACAGGACGCGCCCCACCTGCTGGCGCAGCGGCCATCGCACCAGCCACAGCGACATCAGCAGGGCCCCCACCGCGGGGGCTGCGCGCAGCATGCCCAGGCCCTCCGGACCCACCTGCAGGATGTCGCGCGCATAGATGGGCAACAAGGCGGTGGCGCCGCCCAGCAAGACCGCCCACATGTCCAGGCTCACCACGCCCAAGAGCAGCTTGCGCTGCCAGACAAAGCGCAGACCGGCCAGCAAGGTGTGCCAGGACGCGGCCCCGGATGCGGCAGGCCGGTGGGCATAGCGCACGCCCAGGGCAAGGGCCGACGCACACAGCGCCAGCAGCGCGCAGGCGCCATTGGCCCACAGCGGCCCCAGCGCATACATCACGCCGCCCAGGGCCGGGCCACCGATGATGCCCACCTGCACGGTGCTCGACGTCAAGGCCACCGCGCGCGCCAGCAGGGACGCGGGCACCAGCATGGGCGTGAGCGCTTGCTGGGCCGACATCTGAAACGAGCGCGTCATGCCCAACAAGGCCGAGAGGCCCAGGATCAGGGCGCGGCTTTCCCCATCGGTCAACGTGGCCAGGCCCAACACCATGGCCACCAGGGCCTGCACCAAGGTGCAAACGGCAAAGATGCGACCACGGTGCCAGCGGTCCACCGCGTGCCCGGCCGGCAAGGCCATCAGCAGCGCGGGCAAAAACTGGTACAGCCCCACCAACCCCAGGTCCCAGGCGCTGCCTGTCAGGTCATACATCTGCCAGGCCAGCACCACCAGCAGCATCTGGTTGCCCGTGATGCCCAGCATGCGGGCCCACAGAAAATGGGTGAACGGCTGGTTGGCCAGCAGCTGTCGCAATTCGGGGGTCATGCGTCGATTGTGGCGCATGCACATGCCGAGGTCTGTCCGGGGGGCGGCAGACGCAGCGGCCCAGGCATGCCCTGCACCCCTTGTGCATGGATTGCCAAGCCCCAGGCGGGGCGCTAGATTGGCGCCAGCGCAAGGGAGGAGATATGGCCGATGAACAGGCCCCAATGGGCATGGGAGAAGACACGCCGCTGGTGCGTTACCTGAACGATTTGCTGGCGCAGGCTGCGCTGCGGCGCGCCTCCGACCTGCACTGGGAGCCGCAGGAGCGTTCGGTGCGGGTGCGGCTGCGCATCGACGGGGTCTTGCACGAGCTGCCTCCCGCCCATGCCAGCCTGCGCGAACGCCTGGCCTCGCGCGTGAAGCTGCTGGCACGGCTCGATATTGCCGAGCGGCGCATGCCACAGGACGGGCGCCTGGCCTGGACCACGCCGCAGGGGCAGGCGCTGCACCTGCGGGTCAGCACCCTGCCCACCCTGCACGGCGAGAAGCTGGTGATTCGCCTGCTCGACCACGCGCAGGTGCCGCTGGACCTGGGTGCGCTCGGCTGCGAGGGGGCGGCGCTGGCGCAACTGCAGCAAGCCCTGGCCCAGCCGCACGGCATGCTGCTCTTCACCGGCCCCACAGGGTCTGGCAAGACGCAGTCGCTGTATGCCTGCCTGCAGCAGCTGAACCACCCGCAGCGCAACATCGCCACCGTCGAAGACCCCTGCGAGATCCGCCTGCCCGGGCTCAACCAGGTCAATGTGCACGACAAGCCCGGGCTGGACTTTGCCACCGTGCTGCGCGCGCTCATGCGGCAGGACCCGGACGTGATCATGGTGGGCGAAATCCGTGACCACGAGACCGCGCAGATTGCGCTGCAGGCGGCGCAAACCGGGCACCTGGTGCTCTCAAGCCTGCACACCCCCGACGCACCCGGGGCACTGATCCGGCTGCGCCACATGGGCATGCCGGGCTACAACATCGCGGGCACGCTCACCTTGGTGGTGGCACAACGTCTGGTGCGCCGGCTGTGCCCACATTGCCGACGCCCCCAGCGCCTGGAAGCTGAGCGCCTGCGCCAGGCCGGTGCTGCCGACGATGCACACCTGCAGGCCTGGCACGCGGCCGGCCAGACGGTGTGGACACCGGTGGGCTGCGGGCAATGCCAACACGGCTACCGGGGCCGCGTGGGCATCTTTCAGGTGATGCCGGTCGGAACAGCACTGCAAACCCTGTTGTTGCAGGAGGCAGGTCTGCAAGCCCTGCGCGAACAAGCCACGCGCGAGGGCATGCCAGGGCTGCGCGCCGCCGGTTTGTGGCGGGTATTGGATGGCACCAGCGCACTGGAGGAGGTCGTGTCGCAGACGGCCTTGCCCACATGAGCAGCCGTTTGCCCCAGACCCAGTGGCGCTGGGAAGCCATCGATGCAAGCGGCCATGCCCAGCAGGGGCATGCCTTGGCACCGCAAGCGGCCCTGGTGCGTGCGCGCCTGCGCCGACAGGGCCTGCGCCCATTGCGGGTTCGCTGGGCGGGCTGGGCCTGGGTCGAACCCGATCACTCGAACGGCCATGCAGCCGACACCACACGGGGCCCCATGGGGGCGCTGCGCAAGCTTGCAGACCCGCTGCGATCGTGGCGTCCCGCAAGCGATCCTGCCGAGGCCTGGCAATTGTTTCAGCAATTGGCGGCGCTGCAACAAGGGGGCATCGATCTGGCCCGGGCGCTGAGCCTGCTGCAGACCAGCGCCCGTCGCCCTGCGCTGCGTGGTTTGATCGCCGACCTACAGGCCACGCTGGACCTGGGCGAGCCGCTGCACCAGGCCTTGGCACGACACCCACGCGCCTTCGAAGACTGGGTGGTGCAGATGGTGCTGGCGGCGGAAAGCGCTGGGCGTCTGGGCCCGACCCTGGCCGAGCTGGCGCGCTTGCTGCAAGCGCGTGTGCAATGGCAACGCCAATGGCATGCAGCCCTGCTGTATCCAGCCCTGGTGATGGCGGTGGCGCTGGCGGTGTTGGCGCTGATGCTGCTGGAGGTGGTGCCGGTGTTCGAGGGTCTGTTTGCGGGCAGTGGGCAGGCCTTGCCCGCTGCGACCCAGTGGCTGGTGAACGCCAGCCACTGGCTACGCAGCGCAGGCCTGCTGGGCCTGTTGGCCTTGCTGTCCTTGGGCCTGGGGACCGCGGCATGGGCCCAGCGGCGCGGCCGACTGGCCGACTGGCGCGAGGCCTGCTGGCTGGCCTTGCCCGGACTGTCGGGTTTGGCGCATCTGGGCGCGGCAGCGCGCTGGAGCCAGACCTTGTCGAGCCTGCTCACGCATGGCGTGCCCATGGCCGAAGCCTTGCCCAGCGCCGCGCGGGCCAGTGGACTGCGCCACTGGCAGCGCCTGGGCGATCAATGGCGCACGCGCCTGTGGCACGGGGCGCGCCTGTCCGAGGCCATGCGCGACGCCGAGCACCTGCCGCCGCTCTTGCAGCCCCTGTGCGCCACCGGTGAGGACAGTGGCCAACTGGCCGCCATGCTGGCGCAAGCCGGTGAGCTCTTGCAAGCGCAGTGGCAGCAGCGGCTGCAAACCCTCACCCGCCTGCTGGAACCGGCGCTGATGCTGGGCTTGGGGAGTCTGGTGGGCGCTATGCTCATGGCCTTGTACCTGCCGATCTTTCAACTCGGACAGGCCATCTGAGAACAAGGACGCCAACATGGTCTGGGACGCGCTGCTGGCCCTGTGGTTTGCCCTGCTGGGGCTGGCGCTGGGCAGCTTTCTGAACGTGGCCATCGTGCGCCTGCCGCCCCGTTTGCTGGCGCAGGAGCAAGGCCTGCCCCTGCCCAAGGCCACGCTGTGGGCGCCGCGCTCGCATTGCCCGCATTGCGGCCACCCCCTGGGTTGGCGCGAGCTCTGGCCGGTGCTCAGCTTTGCCTGGCAGCGCGGGCGTTGCCGCCATTGCGCCACGCCCCTGTCCTGGCAGTACCCCTTGATGGAACTGGCGGCGGCGGCTTGCCTGCTGCTGGCCCTGGCCTGGCATGGGCCGAGCCCGGCCGCGTTGGCCTGGGGCGCCATGGCCGCGGTGCTGGTGGCCTTGGCCGTGATCGATCTGCGCACGCGCTTTTTGCCCAACGCCCTGACCTGGCCCCTCATCGCCGGCGGGGTGCTGGCCAGCGCCGCTGGATGGACTGGGGTGGGCACGCTGGCGTCGCTGGCCGGTGCGGCCCTGGGCGGCGCTGCGCTGTGGGCGGTGGCCCGTGGATTTGAATGGCGCAGCGGCCGTGTGGGCCTGGGCGACGGCGACATCTGGCTGCTGGCCGCGCTCGGGGCCTGGACAGGTCCTGCCCCGCTGCCTGGGACGGTGCTGTTGGGGGCCTTGGCAGGATTGCTGTATGCCGGCTTGCTCAAAGCCCTGCGCCGTTGGCCCGAAGACGGCTATATTCCGTTCGGACCCGCGCTGATGCTTGGCGCGGCCTTGCACGCCGGCTTGGGTGTGCCCGTATTCCTTCGTCCATGAACCCGACCGCTTCAACCTCGCCCTCTTCACGCACCTGGCGCATCGGCCTGACCGGCGGCATCGGCAGCGGCAAAAGCACGGTGGCCGGCATGCTCCGCGAACTGGGCGCGGCCGTCATCGACGCCGACGCCATCTCGCGCGGGCTCACCGCCGCGGGCGGTGCGGCCCTGCCCGAGATTGCGCGTCAGTTTGGCGCGCACATGATCGGCGCCTATGGCGCGCTCGACCGCAGCGCGATGCGCCAGTTGGTGTTTGCCGACCCGGCAGCGCGCCAGCGCCTGGAAGCCATCATCCACCCGCTGGTGGGCCAGCAGACCGCCGAGCGGGCGCAGGCCGCGCTGGCACAGGGCTGCCGCGTGCTCGTGCACGATGTGCCCCTGTTGGTGGAGGCCGGCGAGCGCTGGCGCCGCCAGCTCGACCGCGTCTGGGTGGTCGATTGCGAGGAGGCAACGCAGCGCCAGCGTGTGATGGCGCGCAGCGGGCTGAGCGCGGCCGAGGTGCAGGCCATCATCGACCAGCAGGCGCGGCGCGAGCAGCGCCTGGCCTGCGCCGATGGGGTCATCCGCAACGAGGGCCTGGACCTGGCTGCCCTGCGCGAGCAGGTGCAACAGGCGTGGCATCACATGACGTATCATTGACGCACAGGAAATGCCGGCGTGATCCTCTACGAGTACCCCTTCAACGAACGCATCCGCACCTATTTGCGGTTGCAACACCTCTTTCGGCGCCTGGAGCAGCTGGTCGGGCGTGACGACGCCATCGATCATCACTTTGCGCTGGTGACGCTGTTCGAGATCCTCGAGGTCAGTGCCCGCACCGAGCTCAAAGGAGAGGTGCTCAAGGACATCGAGCGCCAGCGCCAGGTCTACAGCGGCTACCGCGGCAATCCCGCCATTTCCGAACAGGCCCTTGACGCCCTGCTCGGCCAGCTCGACGGCCTGTTTGATGCGCTCAACACGCTCGAAGGCAAGATGTCGCAGCCGGTGCTGGACAACGAATTTCTGAATGCCTTGCGCAGCCGCTCGATCATCCCTGGCGGCACCTGCGAGTTCGATCTGCCCGCCTACCACGCCTGGCAGCACCACGCCCCCGAGCTGCGCCGCGCCGATCTGCAGCAGTGGGTGGCCGGCTACGCCCCGCTCGTCAAGGCCATCGACATGCTGCTGCAAATGCTGCGCCAAAGCGGTCAACGCCAGAAGGTGGTGACGCAACAGGGCGTGCTGCAGCAGAACCTGCCGCAAGGCCGTCAATTCCAGCTGCTGCGCATGCGCCTGGACCCGTCTCTGGGCCTGATCCCCGAGATCAGCTGCAACCGGCTGCTGGTGGTCATCCGCATGATGCGCGCCCAGCCCGATGGCCGCCTGCAAGCGGTCACCGAGGACGTGGACTTCGAGATGAGTCTGTGCGCCTGAGGCGCATGGGGGATTCGATGAGCGCCAGCACCGAAGCCGTTCCGCCGCGCACCGTGCGCTGCCCCGCCTGCACAGGCCCCAGCCTGTACGCCAGCCAGAACCCCTACCGGCCGTTTTGCAGCGCGCGCTGCAAGGGTGTGGACCTGGGGGCCTGGGCCAGCGAAAGCTACAGCCTGCCCGAGCAGGACAGCGACCCCTTGTCCGAAGCGCCGCCGGCCCCTGGCGGCTCAGGCGTGGGTCGGGCCTGAAAAGCCCCGCTCCTGGGCCAACCACTGCAGCACCGGCACCGTGCCGGGCAGCACCGGCTGCACCGACACCGGCAGCTGGTTCCACGACCAGGACTGGCCCTCGCGCATCTGCAGCGCGCCGTCCCAGGCGCTCACTTTGCAAAAGTGCAGGCGCACCAGCGCGTGCGGGTAGTCGACCAGCTGCTCGCGCCAGGGCTGGGCCTCGCGCACCACAATCCCCAGCTCTTCGTGCAACTCGCGGGTCAGGGCCTGCAGCACGCTCTCGCCGGCCTCCAGCTTGCCGCCCGGGAACTCCCAGTAGCCGTCGTAGACCTTGCCGCTGGGTCGTGAGGTCAGCAAGAAGGCGCCATCGGGCTGGATCAGCACGCCCACCGCCACATCGACCACGGGCCGCTCGGGGCCGCCCTCGCGGGCGCGCTCGCCGTCGGCCACCAGCAGGCCGGACGCGCTCATGCCGCCCGGTCGAGCCGGCCCATGAAATCGCGCGAGAACTGCCAGGCCACGCGGCCGCTGCGCGAGCCACCGCGCTCGAGCGACCACAGCAAGGCCTCGGGGCGCGCGGCCTCGATTTGCGCGGCGCTGGCGCCCAGGGCCCCCAGCCACTGCGCAACGATGCTGAGGTACTCGTCCTGCGAGAAGGGATAGAAGCTGATCCACAGGCCAAAGCGCTCGGACAGCGAGATCTTCTCTTCCACGCCCTCGCCCGGATGCACCTCGCCGTCGTCGGTGTGGGTGTAGGTGGCGTTCTCGTGGTGGTACTCGGGCAGCAGGTGACGGCGGTTGCTGGTCGCGTAGATCAGCACATTGGGCGTGGCCGCTGCGACGGTGCCGTCCAGAATGGACTTGAGGGCCTTGTAGCCGGGCTCGCCGTCTTCAAAGCTCAGGTCGTCGCAGTAGACAATGAATTTTTCGGGGCGACCGGCCACCACCTCGATGATGTCGGGCAGGTCGACCATGTCGTCCTTGTCGACCTCGATCAGGCGCAGGCCCTGGGGCGCGTAGGCGTTCAGGCAGGCCTTGATCAGCGAAGACTTGCCGGTGCCACGCGCGCCCGTCAGCAGCACATTGTTGGCGCTGCGGCCGGCCACAAACTGCTCGGTGTTGCGGCGCAGTTTTTCTTTCTGGTCGTCAATCTCTTGCAGGTCCTCGAGCTGCAGCGGCGCCACATGGCGCACCGGTTCGAGCACGCCATGGCCCTGGCTGCGCTTGCGGTAGCGCCAGGCCACCGCCTGTGTCCAGTCGGGGGCACTCAGGGCTTGGGGAAGCACCGCCTCCAGGCGGGCCATCAGCTGCTCGGCACGCGCGAGCACTCGTTCCAGCGAATCGTTCATGGGGCTCAGGAGCGGTAGTCGGCGTTGATGCTCACATAGTCGTGGCTGAGGTCGCAGGTCCAGACAGTGTCGCTGGCGCTCCCGCGGCCCAGGCCCACGCGCACGGTGATCTCGCTTTGCTTCATCACGCGTTGGCCGTCTTCCTCTCGGTAGGCCGGGTGGCGGCCACCGTCCTGCACCACATGCACATCGTCCAGGTGCAGGCTGATGCGGGTCTGGTCCAGGTCCTCGATGCCGGCATAGCCCACCGCGGCCAGGATGCGGCCCAGGTTCGGGTCGCTGGCGAAAAACGCGGTCTTGACCAGCGGCGAATGCGCAATCGCATAGGCCACCAGGCGGCATTCCTGCGCGTCACGCCCGCCCTCGACCGCGATGGTGATGAACTTGGTCGCCCCCTCGCCGTCGCGCACGATGGCGTGTGCCAGCTGCTGCGCCACCTGGCGCAGGGCCGCCACCAGGGCCTGCCCCTCGGCGCTGTCCAGCGCGGTGATCGGCGCATGGCCGGCCTGGCCGGTGGCGATCAGCACAAAGGAGTCGTTGGTCGAGGTGTCGCCGTCGATGGTGATGCGGTTGAAGGACTGGTCGGCCAGCTCGCGCACCAGCTGCGGCAGCAAGGCCGGGGCGATGCAGGCATCGGTGGCCAGAAAGCCCAGCATGGTCGCCATGTTGGGGCGGATCATGCCGGCGCCCTTGCTGATGCCGGTGATGTGGACCGCCTGACCGCCAATCTCCAGGCGCGCGCTGGCGGCCTTGGGCTGGGTGTCGGTGGTCATGATGCCCTCGGCGGCACGCGCCCAGTGATCGGGGCGGGCGTCGGCCAAGGCGGCAGGCAAGCCCGCCTCGATGCGCTCGATGGGCAGCGGCTCCATGATCACGCCGGTCGAGAAGGGCAGCACCTGCTCGGGGGCGCAGCCGACGTGCGCGGCCAGCGCGGCGGCCATGCGGCGCGCATGCGCCAGGCCGGGCGCGCCGGTGCCGGCATTGGCGTTGCCGGTGTTGATGACCAAGGCCCGGATGGCAGCGCCCGACTGCAGGTGCTCGCGGCAAACCTGCACCGGCGCGGCGCAATAGCGGTTGCGGGTGAAGACACCGGCCACGGCGCTGCCCTCGTCAAGGAGCAGCACGCTCAGGTCCTTGCGACCGGGCTTGCGCACATGCGCCTCGGTCACACCCAGACGCACACCGCGCACCACCTGCAGGCTGGCGGGATCAAGAGGAGGCAACAAAACAGACACGGCTCATCACTCCAGACAACATCAGTTCAACTGCCCGTGGCAGTGCTTGTATTTCTTGCCGCTGCCGCAAGGGCAGGGGTCGTTGCGGCCCACGCGCGGCACCTCGGCGGCCGCAGGGGCGCCACCGGCGGCACTCACCTGCGCCTGCCCGGTCTCGTCGGGCGCGCTGTAGGTCATGTTGCCGATGTTCTCGGCACGCGTCTCGATCGCCTGCGCCGCTTCCTGCGCCTGCTCGCCCGACTGCACCTGCACCGTCATCAGCACGCGGGTGACCTCGTTGCGCACGCTGTCGAGCATCTGCGCAAACAGCTCGAAGGCCTCGCGCTTGTACTCTTGCTTGGGCTGCTTTTGCGCATAGCCGCGCAGGTGGATGCCCTGGCGCAGGTAGTCCAGCGCCGCCAGGTGCTCGCGCCAATGGGTGTCCAGGGTCTGCAGCAGCACCATGCGCTCGAAGGGCGTGAACTGCGCTTGGCCCACATGCGCCACCTTGGCATCGAACGCGGCATGGGCCGCTGCCAGCACCTGGGTCAGGATGTCCTCGTCGGTCACGTCCTGCGCCGACTGCAGCTGCGACTGCAGGTCCAGCGAGAGCTGCCAGTCCTGCAGCAGCACCTTCTCCAGGCCCGGCAGGTCCCATTGCTCTTCAACCGATTCGGCCGGCACAAAGGCGCGCACCAGATCGGTCATGCAGCCCTCGCGCAGGGCGCGGATCTGCGCCGCCAGGTCCTGCGCGTCCAGGATGTCGTTGCGCTGCTGGTAAATCACCTTGCGCTGGTCGTTGGCGACGTCGTCGTACTCGAGCAGCTGCTTGCGGATGTCGAAGTTGCGCGCCTCGACCTTGCGCTGCGCGCTCTCGATGCTGCGCGTGACCATGCCGGCCTCGATGGCCTCGCCCTCGGGCATCTTCAGGCGATCCATGATGGCGCGCACGCGGTCGCCCGCAAAAATGCGCATCAGCGGATCGTCCAGGCTCAGGTAAAAGCGCGAGGAGCCCGGATCGCCCTGACGGCCCGAGCGGCCGCGCAGCTGGTTGTCGATGCGGCGCGACTCGTGCCGCTCGGTGGCGATGATGCGCAGGCCCCCCTGGGCCACCACGCGCTCATGGTCCTCTTTCCACTTGGCCCGCAGGGCCTCGGCCTGCTGTGCGCGCGTGGCCTCGTCCAGCCCCTCCTGCGCCTCGAGCGCGGCAATGGCTTTTTCCACATTGCCGCCCAGCACGATGTCGGTGCCGCGGCCGGCCATGTTGGTGGCGATGGTGATGGCGCCGGGCGCGCCGGCCTGGGCCACGATGTCGGCCTCGCGGGCGTGCTGCTTGGCATTGAGCACCTGGTGCGCCAGGCCGGCCTGATCCAGCAGGCCCGAGATCAGCTCGGAGTTCTCGATCGACGAGGTGCCCACCAGCACCGGCTGGCCACGCTCGTGGCAGTCGCGGATGTCGTCGATGGCGGCCTTGTATTTTTCGGCGGCGCTTTTGTAGACGCGGTCGAGCTGGTCGTCGCGGCGGCTGGGCCGGTTGGGCGGCACCACCACGGTCTCGAGGCCGTAGATTTCCTGGAACTCGTAGGCTTCGGTGTCGGCCGTGCCGGTCATGCCCGAGAGCTTGCCGTAGAGGCGGAAGTAGTTCTGGAAGGTGATCGAGGCCATGGTCTGGTTCTCAGCCTGGATCGTCACGCCTTCCTTGGCTTCAACGGCTTGGTGCAGACCGTCGCTCCAGCGGCGACCCGACATCAGGCGGCCGGTGAACTCGTCCACGATCACCACCTCGCCGTTTTGCACCACGTACTGCTGGTCGCGGTGGTACAGGTGCTGCGCGCGCAGCGCGGCATTGAGGTGGTGCATCAGCATGATGTGCGCCGGGTCGTACAGGCTGGCGCCCTCGGGCAGCAGCCCCAGCTGGGCCAGCACCTGCTCGGCCTTCTCGTGGCCCGACTCGGTCATGTGCACCTGGTGCGATTTTTCGTCGACCGTGAAGTCGCCCGGCTTGGTGATGCCCTCACCGGTGCGCGGATCGGCCTCGCCCTCCTGGCGCTCGAGCAGCGGCACGACCTGGCGCATGGCCTGGTACAGCGCGGTGTGGTCGTCGGCCTGCCCGCTGATGATCAGGGGCGTGCGCGCCTCGTCGATCAGGATCGAGTCCACCTCGTCGACGATGGCATAGGCCAGGCGCTTTTGCACCCGGTCCTGGGCCTCGTAGACCATGTTGTCGCGCAGGTAATCAAAGCCGAACTCGTTGTTCGTGCCGTAGGTGATGTCGGCCGCATAGGCCGCCTGCTTTTCCGGGCGCTGCATCTGCGGCAGGTTGATGCCCACGCTCAGGCCCAGGAAGTTGTAGAGCCGCCCCATCCACTGCGCATCGCGCTGGGCCAGGTAGTCGTTGACCGTGACCACATGCACCCCCTCGCCCTTGAGGGCATTGAGGTAGACCGGCAGCGTGGCGGTCAGCGTCTTGCCCTCGCCGGTGCGCATTTCGGCGATCTTGCCCTGGTGCAGGGCAATGCCGCCCAGCATCTGCACATCGAAGTGACGCATCTTCATGACACGCTTGGACGCCTCGCGCACCACGGCAAAGGCCTCGGGCAGGATGGCATCGAGCGTCTCGCCCTTCGCCAGCCGCTCGCGCAGCGCGGGCGTGCGGGCCTGCAGGTCGGCATCCGAGAGCGCGGCAAGGCCGCTTTCGAGGGCATTGATGCGCTCGACGGTGCGGCGGTACTGACGCAGCAGACGGTCGTTGCGGCTGCCGAAGATCTTGGTCAGGAACGGAATGGCCATGTGAGCAGGGCGCGGCGCACCAGCCCAGGGCCGACAGCGCCGAACCCTTCCTTGTCTTGGGAGGGTGAACAACACAAACGCCCATGCGCCGATTGGCCAGGGCAACAGGTCATTTTACTGGCTGCCGGGGGCATGGCCGATAATTCCTGTTTTCGTCACCACCATGCAACGCCGCCACCATCCCGTCACCTTGCAGCAGGCCGCCCAGGAGTCACCAACCCTGGCCAGCTTGAGCATGCGCCTGGCGCAATCGCAGGCCTGCCTGAAGGCGGTGCAATCGGCCCTGCCCAGCACCTTGCGCGCCAGCGTGCAGGCCGGCCCGCTGGAGGCGCGAGAGTGGTGCCTGCTGGTGCGCTCCAGCGCCGCGGCCGCCAAGGTCCGCCAGCTGCTGCCCGACTGCCTGGCCCTGCTCAAGCGCCAGGGCCTGCCGGTGGACACCTTGCGCATCAAGGTCTCGAGCG
>JACCDV010767202.1_pt1 | contig 36068 bp, 31 predicted proteins | sample 7446131 | NCBI WGS metagenome assembly JACCDV01 (sample SAMN15323448, study PRJNA562643) | freshwater metagenome | isolation source: river surface water | place: USA:Blue River Watershed | collected 2017-08-17
AGCAGAATCAACAGCAACTACAGCTGTATCAACAGTTGCAGTAGCAGAATCAGTTGTAGCTTCAGTAGAAGCACCACCACATGCAGTTAAAGCAGCGATAGCGAAGATTGCGAATACTTTTTTCATTAGAATGAGTTTTAATGTTTAAATGATACTCTTAATACCCTATTCGATAAAAGGTAACCTTGATTTTGTAAAAAATTTAAAAACAAGGCATTTTTACCCTAGTTGGGTTACTTTTGTACCCTAATCGTATTAATCTCTTGAAAGCTGAACTCAACGAACAAGCCCTTTTAAAAGGGTTAGCAGAAAATGACTCCAAGGCGGTGGAAGCCCTCTATAAAAGTCATTTTAGTATGATTCAGCACTTTGTTACCAATAACAATGGCTCTTTTGACGACGCAAGGGATATTTTTCAGGAGGCGATGATTGCATTGTACGAGAAAGTACAATTAGAACATTTTACCCTTTCCTGTCAAATTAAAACCTATTTATTCTCTATCTGTAAAAATCTTTGGTTAAAAAGGCTTCAACAAATGGGAAAATATAGTACCCCTCTAAGTGCTCAAGAAGAATCGATCTCGGTAGAAGAAGACCTAGATCAATTTGAGAAAAAAGATGCTGCTTTTGCAATTATGGATCGTGCCTTGAATAGTCTTGGCGAACCATGTAAGAGTTTGTTAGAAGGGTATTATTTAAATAAAAAAGGGATGCAGGAACTAGCAAGTCAGTTTGGATATACCAATGCAGACAATGCCAAGAACCAAAAATATAAATGTTTAATGCGCCTAAAGAAACTCTTTTTTGCGCAATATAATATAGGAGAATAACCATATGGACGATATTCAATTACAGGAAACGATAGAACGATATTTAACAGGCGATATGTCTGTTGAAGAACGTACTCAATTTGAGGCTATCCGTAAAGCTACGCCTGAGATTGATCAGATGGTGATTGAGCATGCCATGTTCTTAAGAGAAATGGATATCTATGTAAATCGTAAAAATTTCTCTAATTTAAATAAACAAGTATTCAATCAATTACTAGATGCCGGTACATGGGCACCTGAAGCAGAACAATCAACTTCATCTAGAGTGATTCAACTTTGGAGCAAGTATAAGAAAGTCACTGCCATCGCAGCTTCTGTAGGTGGATTTATTGCATTATTTACTTCGGCTATGATGCTTTTCTTTTTTCCTAGTATCAATGGAAATCAAATTTTAGAGTTGAGCAAGGCTGTTGAGAAAATTGAACAAAATCAAAAAGTACAAGGCCATTTATTGAACGAGGTAAAAACAAAGGTTCCAGAGAATGCAAAATTAGTGAGCGGCGGTTCTGGCTTTTTAATTGACACTAAAGGTTTTGTGATTACCAATGCGCATGTCTTAAAAGGAGAAGGTGCGATTGTAGTGAATAGTTTAGGACAAGAATTTAAAGCAACCATTGTATATAGCGACAAGAATTCAGATTTAGCGCTTTTAAAAATCGAAGACGAAGACTATAAACAAGCAAAAGCTTTACCATTCACCATTCGTAAAAAGTCAAGTGATTTAGGAGAAGATATTTTTACTTTAGGCTTCCCAAGAAATGACAATGACATTGTATACGGTAAAGGATATTTAAGTGCTCAAACTGGATTCAATGGAGATAGCAATACCTATCAAATTCAGATTAGCGCTAACCCTGGCTATTCTGGCGCACCTGTTTTCAATGAAAAGAACGAACTGATTGGAATCATGAGCAGTAGACAAAAACTTGCCGAAGGCGTTGCCTTTGCTATTAAGTCTGATAAATTATTTGATTTGGTAGAAACATTAGAGGAGAATGAATTAACCAAGGACCTCAATGTTAAATTGAACAAGCAAAAAGTAAAAGGTTCCAAGAACCGCAAAGCACAAATCAACAGCTTTAAGAATTACATCTACAGCGTTCGTGCTTTCAACTAAGTCAAATTAGTCTTACAAAATACAAGAAAGTTTTACAAGAAATTATTGTAAGTATTAAAGAAAGTAATTATGAATTACTCCAAAGATTCGTAGGATATACTTTCGCATCCACCAATGCATCAATACTCGCTTTTACGCCTGGTGCATCTTCTTTATACGTTACACCAAACCATTTTGCATTCGTAGGGATTACTTTCACAGCACCTAAATCCAATGCTTTGAATCTGCCTGCTACGAAAGGAATATAAAATTCAGATTTTAAAGCCTGTCCTTCTCTTTCTAAGAATAGTTTGAATTCAGCAGCGCACAAATCAATAAAGCCTGGCGCAAAACACATAAAGTTCATACTCACTCTTGTGTCTTCTTGTAGCGGTGTTTCAATACCATCCTCTTCATACACAATGCCAGCACCTTCTTTTCTATAAATTTTAGTGCGCTCATTGATTGTAGTTAAATAACCCGCTGCGTCTAAACTACATACGCCCCTACTCACCGTGCCGTTCTCACTTAATGTATTCGATAGTTCGTAACCCAGTATGCAATATTCTTTTTCAGAACATGTTGTAGTTAAAAAAGTATACGCTTCTACAAATGCTTCTTGTCCATAATAATCGTCTGCATTGATCACAGCAAATGGTTCATTCACCACACCCTTCGTGCATAACAATGCATGCGCCGTGCCCCAAGGCTTGGTTCTTTCTTGTGGTATGGTAAAGCCTTCTGTATATTGATCTAAGGACTGAAATACATAAGCGATCTCAATCTTGCCTTTAAGTTTTGGTTCCAATACTGCTTTAAAAGCTTCAGCAAAGTCTGCTCTAATGATGAATACCACTTTGCCAAATCCAGCTCTTATAGCATCATAAATCGAATATTCCATAATGGTTTCGCCACTTGGACCAAACCCCTCTGTTTGTTTCATGCTGCCATATCTACTTGCCATTCCAGCTGCTAATATCACTAATGTCGGTGCACTCATTTTTCTTTATTTAATTGTATTTTCACAATCCATTAAGGTCGTCAAAATTAGTTGATTTATCTTAAATATAAAATTTTGCATATAAAGCCTCCTATACAATCCATCTTATCCTTGAGTCAATCACAAAAGGTGGATCTATTAAGACTGGACCTCTTACATCCGGTAGTAAGTGGGAACAAATTCTATAAGCTTAGATATTATATTGAATTAGCAATCGAAAATGGGACTTCCACAATAGCTAGTTTTGGTGGACCATATTCTAATCATATTGTAGCTTTAGCTTATACAGCTAAGGAAGCAGGACTAAAGAGTATTGGCTATATCCGAACAAATGCTAACGAGCCAATGACGCCTAGTTTAAAAGAAGCAAAGGCTTATGGGATGGAATTAGTCTATTTAGGCAGGATGGAATTCCAATCCAAAAAAGATGCTATTCTAAACTCAAGCGATACGAATACTGATTGTTTTTTTATAGACGAAGGTGGATATGGTGTTACTGGAGCAAAAGGTGCCGCCACTATTTTAACTGAGCACAATACATCTCATTATGATTATATTATTTGCGCAGTTGGCACAGGGACCATGCTTGCTGGAATAATCAATGCTGCAGATACCCATCAAAAAATAATTGGTATCCCGGTTTTAAAAAACGAAGGAAGTATTCAATCTGAAATAAATGCATTGTTAGTTGATAAAAATAGCCCCTATACTTTATTGCATCAATTTCATCAAGGAGGTTATGCAAAAACCAATCCAACTATGATTGCGTTTATGAACAAGTTTTGGGACACAGAAAAAATACCAACTGATATTGTGTATACTAGTAAATTATTATTTGGTGTGACACAATTGCTTCAAGAAAATTATTTTGAAAAAGATGCATCCATTTTAGTCATACACAGTGGAGGTTTGCAGGGCAATCGATCTTTGCCAGAAGGCACTTTGAAATTCTGTTAAACTAATTCGCAATCAAAGATAGCTTCAAAATGGAATTTGATTTTTTGTTTTACTTCTTCGTAATCTATTTTCTTCCCTAATTCTTTTTCTAAAGAAGTCACCGTCTTTCCTTGTATGCCACAGGGTACAATAAACTCAAAATGAGACAAGTCTGTATTCACATTCAAAGCAAAACCATGCATAGTTATCCAGCGACTACATTTAATACCCATAGCACAAATCTTTCTTGCTACAAATGGATCCTGCGGGTCTAACCAAACGCCTGTCTCACCAACGCTTCTTTCGCCCTTTAATCCATATTCTGCAAGTACTTGAATAATCACTTCCTCTAAACTCCTTAAATACCACCCCAAGTCTGGTTTGAATTTATCTAAGTCAACAATCGGATAACCCACCACTTGTTGTAAACCATGGTAAGTGATATCTCCCCCTCTATTAATATGGAAAAACTCAATGCCCAATACTTTTAATTGTTCATCGGACACCAATACATTGGACCTGTTGCCATTTTTGCCCAATGTAAAAACTGGTGGATGTTCCACCAAAATCAATCGATGTTGAGTGGCCGCCTCAGAAGCTTCCTTATTTTGTGTCCTAGCTTCGGTCTTTAGCGAAACAGCCTCTTTTAATAGCTGTTCTTGGTAATCCCAAGTTGGCTGGTAAGATTGTATTCCTAAATCTTCGAAAATTACTTGTTGGCGCATAGAACAAAGTTACAAACTAAGCGGCAATAACTTACTTTTGCATCATGTCAACTGAAGAGCTACAAATTGAGAACGAAGATGTCTATGAGAAACTGACCTATATCGTAGATAAGGGTCAAGAACCTATGCGTATTGATAAATGGGTTCAAATGCGAATTGTGGGGTTAACAAGAAGCAAATTACAGAATGGAATTGAGGGTGGATTCTTAACGGTAAATGGAAAAGTAGTTAAAAGTAATTACCGCACCCGTCCAGGAGATGAAGTAGTGTATATGAGCTATGTCAATCCGGATTACACCGAATTGAAGCCAGAGGAAATGGCTTTGGATATTGTGTATGAAGATGACGCCATTATGGTCATTAATAAGCCATCCAATATGGTGGTACATCCGGGCATTGGGAATTACACTGGCACTTTATTGAATGGTGTAGCATTCCATTTATTGCAACAGAATCCAAATTTGAATGAAGAAATTCTTCCAAGATTTGGCTTGGTGCATCGAATAGATAAAAACACCACTGGTTTAATTGTACTTGCAAAAACACCAGAAGCTGCTAGTCATTTAGCAAAACAGTTTTTTAATCATACAGTTGAACGAAAATATGTTGCATTGGTATGGGGAAATATGGAGGAAGATGAAGGCACAGTAAATGCACACATCGCTAGACATAAAACTTTCCGTAAAATGTTTGACGCCTACCCAGAAGGTGAAGTTGGTAAGCATGCCATCACCCATTATAAAGTGATAGAGCGTTATAATTATACCACCCTTGTATCTTGTGTGTTGGAAACTGGGAGAACGCATCAGATTCGTGTGCACATGAAACATATTGGACATACTTTATTCAATGACCAAGAATACGGAGGAGATAGAATTTTAAAAGGCACTATTTATACCAAGTACAAACAATTTGTAGACAATTGTTTTGATGCTTGTCCTAGATGTGCATTGCATGCAGCAACCCTCGGATTTATTCATCCAACCACCGAGGAGATGATGCGCTTTGACAGTCCATTACCTTCAGATATGGAAGCAGCCATTACCAAGTGGAAGAACTATAAAGCCGCAGCACATACTTAGTTTAAAATATACGACATAAAAAAAGCCGCTTCAAAATTGAAGCGGCTTTTTACTTTGAAATGAATTCAAATTATTTTTTGTTTTGACTTGCAGCCATTGGAGACAATCCGATTGATTGACCTCTCGTAAATCCTTTAGACTTGAATAAAGCAAACTTACTTGGCGCTGATACATTTGGCCATTTGTTATTGCTCTCATCGATGTCAGCAGTTTCACGCATTGGATCTAGTTGAATAGATACCGCTTTCTTACTTGTCAAGAACACTTTAGTTACTTTGTTCTCGTTCTTTCTCCAGATTTGTGCTGGTAAACGTTGTGTTTCTTTAGTACCATCTTCAAAAGTAAATTCAAGAATGATTGGCATCACCAATCCACCTTTGTTCAAGAAACTTACTTCGTACAAATTAGCACTTGCATATTTTGCTTTCTCAGCATCTGTTAAACCTTCAGCTGCAGGCATTGCCATTGCTGGTTGCTTAGTCACTGAATCATAAGGCTCTAAGCCTCTATCATATCTCCAATAGAAATCACGTAAAGTGGTATCTACATCTGTTAAGAATACAATTGACTTATCGTTTCTATTTCTGATTTTTGAAATGTCTTCGAAGCTATTTACTTCTGGCTTAGCTAAACTTCTTGGGCCCATTGTTCTAGCTGCAGGCACTGCTATAGATGCATCATATACGGCATGCTTCACAGTGTCAATTGCAATATCTACAGGATCGATGCTGTAGAACCAACCTCTCCAGAACCAATCTAAATCTTCGGCACTTGCATCTTCGATTGTTCTAAATAAATCCGCAGGTGTTGGATGTTTGAATGCCCATCTTCTTGAATATTCTTTAAATGCATAATCAAATAAGTCACGACCCATGATTGTTTCACGTAAGATATTCAAACCTGTTGCAGGCTTCGCATATGCGTTTGGTCCAAACTGAATGATGTTTTCACTATTCGTCATGATTGGCTCTAATTGATCCTTTGGCAATTTCATATAATCAGCAATTGCAAAAGCAGGACCACGACGACTTGGGAATTTATTGTCATACAATTCTTCTGTCAAGTATTCAACATAAGTATTTAAACCTTCGTCCATCCAAGACCATTGACGCTCATCGCTGTTTACGATCATTGGGAAGAAGTTATGTCCTACTTCATGGATGATTACACCCAACATGCCATTCTTAGTGGCTTCTGTGTAGGTGCCATCTTTTTCTGTACGGCCATAGTTGAAACAAATCATTGGATATTCCATACCGTTAGATGCTTCAATACTTTGAGCTACAGGATATGGATAAGGAATTGTAAACTTAGAATAAGTCTTGATAGTATGTGCTACTGCTTTAGAAGAGAAAGGACGGTATAAACCATAAGCCTCTTTTCCATAAGCACTCATACACATTACTTTCTTGCCTTCTACATTTGCAGCTAAGGCATCCCAGATAAATTTACGGCTTGATCCAAAAGCAAAGTCACGCACATTTTCTGCATTGAATACCCAAGTTTTTTGAGTTGTTGCCTTTGTTTTTTCTGCTTTTTTAGCTTCTTCTAAAGTCACCACCTCAACTGGTTCAGCCGAAGTTTGTGCCTTATTCCATCTAGCCAATTGAGCTGGGCTCAATACAGCTGGATAGTTTTGACAAGCACCTGTTGCCATTACTACGTGGTCACTAGGAACAGTGATAGCCACTTTATAATTACCAAAAGTCAAAGCAAACTCACCTCTTCCAGTAAACTGGTGGTGTTGCCAACCTTGAAAATCAGAATATACTGCTAAACGCGGATACCATTGTGCCATCGTAAATAAGTGGTTGCCGTCTTCTGGGAAGAACTCAAATCCACCTCTACCACCTACAGTCATTCTGTCTGTGATTTTATAATTCCAATCTACTTTAAAAGCAAATTTTTGACCTGGCTTTAATGCAGTTGGCAATTCAACACGCATCATAGTTTTGTTCACGGTATATTTTAATTTAGCACCTAATAGGTCTGTGATTTTTAAAATATTCACACCTAAACCATTATCGGTTTTTGCTTCTTCTAAATTGTCAATCATTGCAGGACTCATGCCTCTGCCTAATGAACTACCATCTGGGTAACCCGCATTTTTAGTTGTGCTATGTTCGTTCTCATCCAATTGCAACCAGATATAGGTTAATACATCAGGTGAATTGTTGAAATAAGTGATGGTCTCGGCACCATGTAACATTAAATTCTTTTCATCTAAAGTTGCTTTAATGTCGTAGTCCGCTCTTTGTTGCCAATACTTTGGACCCGGAGCTCCACTCGCCGTTCTGTATTCATTTGGCGTTGGTAAAATAGTACCCAATTGTTCAAACTTGTTTCCATGGTTAGAACCTGGGTTGTTGCGGATATCTTGCGCTATAACTGTCAATACAGTCAAGAACATGATACCAAATGACAATAATTTCTTCATTGTTGTTTCTTTTTCGAGGTTTAAAGAGATCCGATTCGATCTATGATCATACGTAAAGATAAGCATATCGCTAGGATAGATCCATACCGCATATATATTTTTCTAGGAATTTTAAGCTGTGTTGTCAATCCATAAGACAAGGCTAAAATCACCAGCACAATCAAGATTTGACCTATTTCAAGGCCTAAATTGAAGGAAAATAAGGGCCCTAGCAAGGAATCCTCCTTCCCCAAGAGGCTTTTTAGATAATTGCTGAACCCCAAGCCATGGATTAAGCCAAAAAATAGCGCCAAACCATAATGGGCCGAAAAGCGTTGTTTAAATTCAAAATCATGTACCCAAAAATTGGAAACTGCAGTAATCAAGATGGTCACAGGAATTAAGAACTCAATCCAATTAACGGGAATATCTAACAAAGAAAGGGTGCTTAAGGCAAGTGTTAAAGAGTGTCCAATTGTGAAAGCAGTCACTAAAATCAAAATCTTTTTCCAATCTGTCCAAACATAACGCAGGGTCAAAGCCAAGACAAAAAATATATGGTCTACCCCACCTAAATCAATAATATGCTTGAAACCAAGTCTTAGATACAAAAATAGCTCGTCCATAAATGAATTTTTCTGGTGTTAAATTAATGAAGACCTTTGTAACCACAAAATAAACTACTATGGCTTGGATTGGTTTAAAACATTGGATGGTATGGATGCTGACTGCAATGCACCCCTTTTATATTTCGGTAGTTGAAATTGAGCACAATGCAAAAGATGCTACAATTGAAATTAGTGCAAGAACTTATACAGATGATTTAGAGAAAATGATTCAAAAAGAATTCAATGTAAAATTGGATTTAAGCCAAGCAAATCAAAAAGAACAGGCCAATAAGTATATCAACTTATACATGCAGAAAAAATTAGCACTACAAGCAGGCAGTGTAAAATATAAAATGGATTTTGTTGGCTTTGAAATTCAGAAAGAAAGTACTTGGAGCTATTTTGAAATCAAAGACGTGAAACAGGTAAAACAATTAAATGTTTTTTGTGAAATCTTATTTGGGATCGATCCAAATCAAATCAATATTCTACATACCACCGTTGGTGGTGTAAGAAAAAGTTTTGAGTTAACTACGCCTAAGAATTCGACCCAGTTTAATTTTTAAACACCAACTACTTTTTTAACTCCATTAATACATAAGGCGTTAATTCATTAGCTCTTGTTGCTGGATTTAAAAATTCCAGGGTCAATAAAGTGACATGAAATCTGTTACCCTGGTATAAGATGGTAGAGTTCGGAAAATTTAGTAACAACGCTTGCGCGGGTATGCTATCTGCCACCACCCATTGTCCTTCTTTAAGCAAAGTACTATCCTTAATAACAGGGAATATATGCTGTCCATAAAAATGAAACGCATTGCTATTAGGTATTTTATACAAAGCAGTTTTTTTGATGTCCCACTTATTTTCCTTAGCCTGCTGAACCAATTTATTCCCCCACTGGTATTCTAATAAATGAGGATAAAAGAAACTATTTAAAATTAAATTTAACCCTATCATCAAAACCAAACTCATAGCAATCCACTTTTGGATAAGATTTTGGTGACTGAAACCTATTTTGATCATGATAATGAAAGTGCCAAACAATATCAAACTTCCAAGTAAACCCATTTTCCCAAAAGGTATATTTGAAATCAATCCCATTGCAATCAATAAAATGAGAAAAATAAATACATGAAATCCAAAAAACCATTTAATCCATTTATGTAGACGATCTGCTAGTTCTAATAAAGCTGCAAAATGTGCAGCAGTCAATACCGCAGCCAATGGGAAAACTACAAAAATATAATGTGGCAATTGTGCCTGGCTTCTGGACAAGACTAAATAGGTCAAAAAGAAACCAAAAAAACTAATTCTATCTGTTTGCACATCAAATAGTCCTTCATTAAACATTTTAATCAACTTGGCAATAAAAGCCCAGATGAAAATAAAAATCCAAGGTAAAAAACTCCAAAGCATATTCTCCAAGAGGAAAGTTGGATAGCTCATTTCATGGTAATAATTCTCCCCTGTGTACCTGCCAAAACTTTGAGTCCAATAATAAAACCTCAGACCAGACTGTATGGGTATATTATTGATTAATTTACCTGGTTGCAAATCGAATTGTTGGTACAATCCCCAACTCATTGGGATCAATAAAATTCCAATAATTATAATGCCAACTAAATAAATTGGTTTGAAAAAATAGGCCCATTTTTTTTCAAAAAACCATTGTGGAGCAAAAGCCAACACAGGCACCACTAGTGCAATTGGCCCCTTGGTCATCATACCCCCAGCTATCGCTACCATGGCCAAAGCAAAGTCTTGCCAAGCTTTTGAGGATTCCCATTTTGCAATCAACCAAATTGTCAATGCCACCCAGCCCATCAACATGGTATCCGTTCTTACATCATGCGCAATTAAGAAAAAGGCTTGACAGCTTGCTAAGATTAATACTGCCAAATACGAGACAGTTTGATTATACTTTAATTGTGCAAATTTAAATGTAGCATACAAGGCAAGTATCAAAAAAATAAATGAAGGCAATCTATAGGCCCAATCATATATGCCAATAATTTTCATGGACAATGCAGACAACCAAAAAAGCATCGGCGGCTTGTCTAAGTAATCTTTTCCAAGATCATATATTTGAAGAAAGCTTTTTCGTTCTAGCATCTCTCTACTAATAGATGCATATTGTGATGCGTCAATATCCATTAACGGAATACTAAATACTCCAATTAAATGAACGCCTAAAATTGCAGTGAGTAAAAGCCAGAATGTATTTTTATTCATTTATATAAATTAGAGTAATAGACCCAATTATTTTTATTAGATGCTTAGATTTTTACTTCAATTCCATTGGGCCTGCCCATTTTAAATATGCTTTTGCCATTGTAAATCCTGAAATCAATCCAATAATGGTACCACCAACAATATCCAATGGATAATGTACGCCAACATAAATTTGTGCAAAAGCAATGACGCCCGCCCAAACAAAAAAGAATCTAGTGTATTTTTTTTGTGTGACTCCCCATGTCATAAAAATAAACATAGCAATTCCAAAATGATTGGCAGCATGAGAAGATGTAAAACTAAAACCTCCAGCACATTGCTCTAATAAAAGTCTGGTTTTACCAAACAATGCTGGATCGTTACAAGGTCTTAAACGATGAAAAAAAGGCTTAAAAAAACTACTACTTATTTGATCTGTCAACCCCACATTTATCAATGCAAACAAAAGCCATTTCAATGTTTTCCAACCAACTTGATAGATCAACCAGCCTAATAGTCCAATATATAAGGGAATCCAATTATTGGAATGCCTGGTCCAAGGCAGGACAGCATCTAGTATAGGATGATGCCATACCCCATTGATTTGGTAAAACAATGCCTGGTCGATGTCCTTAATTTGTTGAAAAATACTTAGCCCCATGCAGTAAAGATACAAGGAAGTGGAAAAATTTAAAGTAAATTTGCATACCGATTTATTTTAATATTTAGATATGTCATTAATTAAGAGCATTTCAGGTTTTAGAGGCACCATTGGTGGTCGCCCAAACGATAACCTCACGCCAATCGATATTGTAAAATTTGCATCTGCATATGGTACCTGGTTGATCAGAAAATCAGCAGGAAAAAAGAAAGTGATTGTTGGTCGTGATGGAAGAATGAGTGGACTCATGGTAGAAGCTTTAGTAGAACAAAGTTTATTAGCACTTGGGATCGATGTGGTGCATTTAGGATTAAGCACGACGCCAACCGTAGAAATGGCCGTGGTATTTGAGGGAGCAGATGGAGGTATTATACTCACAGCTAGTCACAATCCAAAAGAATGGAATGCCCTTAAATTATTAAATGAGAAAGGCGAATTTGTAAGTGGTGAAGAAGGCAAAACTATTTTAGCTTTAGCAGAACAAGAAGATTTTGTATACGCCCCTGTAGATGCAATGGGAACATTGATTGGTGATGACAATAGTTTATCTAAACATATTCAAGCCATATTAGAACATCCATTGGTCGATATTTATGCGATCAAAAAGGCAAATTTTAAAGTGGTGGTAGATGCGATTAATAGTTCAGGCGCGTTTACGGTGCCTGCATTGTTGAAAGCAATAGGCGTTGAAGACATCATTGTGTTGAATCCAGAAATGACCGGAGATTTTGCACATAATCCTGAGCCACTGAAAGAACACTTAACTGAACTTTGTGATACAGTTGTAAAAGAAAAAGCACACCTAGGTATCGCTGTCGATCCAGATGTGGATCGATTATGTTTTGTAAGCGAGGATGGAAATTTATTTGGTGAGGAATATACACTGGTTGCAGTTGCCGATTATATTTTACAATATACAAAAGGTGCTACAGTGAGTAATCTTTCCTCTACTAGGGCTTTAAGAGATGTCACCGAACAGCATGGTTGCACTTATTTTGCAAGTGCCGTTGGCGAAGTGAATGTGGTGACAAAAATGAAGGCCGAAAAAGCAGTGATTGGCGGAGAAGGCAATGGTGGTATCATTGTACCAGATTTGCATTATGGCCGAGATGCCTTAATTGGCATTGCATTGTTCTTGTCACATCTTGCAAAAACAGAAAAAACCTGTTCCAATTTAAGGGCTAGTTATCCTGCTTATTTTATGAGCAAGAAAAAGATGGACCTGAATGCGAGCCTTTCATTATCAGCGATATTCGAACAATTGAAAAAAGAATTTGCTGCATATCCAATGAACGATGTGGATGGGCTAAAAATAGACTTTGAAAACGAATGGGTGCACTTAAGGTCAAGTAATACAGAACCAATTATGCGCATTTATACTGAAGCAAAGACACAAGAAGCTGCAGATGCATTAGCGGATAAAATTATTCAGCTGATCCTTAAAATTCAGTAATTTAGCAATCATGCAGAGAATTTATTTTGATAATGCAGCAACAACGCCGCTTGCTCCTGAAGTGCTTGAAGCGATGATGCCTTATTTGACCGAAAAATTTGGCAACCCCTCCTCTATTTATAGCTATGGCAGAGAAACAAGATTGGCTATTGAACAAGCAAGAAAATCCGTTGCAAAGAACTTAGGTGCCAAGCCTGCTGAAATATTTTTCACTAGTGGCGGCACAGAAAGTAGCAATACAGTTTTAAATGCTGCTATTACCGACTTAGGTTGTAAACATATTATTAGTTCCCCGATAGAGCACCATGCTACTTTACATACGGTTACGCATTTGGCTAAATTACATAACCTTAAATTAAGCTTTGTACAAATATTACCTAATGGCCATATTGATATGGACCATTTAACAGCATTGCTTGCAGCTACAACCGAAAAGACAATCGTAACCATCATGCATGCCAATAATGAAATTGGAACCATGATAGACATTGCAGCTGTAGGACAACTTTGTAAACAATACGATGCTTATTTTCATAGTGATACCGTGCAGACCGTAGGTCATTTCCCATTTGAACTAAGTCAATTACCTGTTGATTTTATCACTGGTGCTGGACATAAATTTCATGGACCTAAAGGCGTAGGTATTTTATATATCAACGAAAATGTGAAGATCAGTCCATTGGTACACGGCGGATCACAAGAGCGTAATATGCGTGCGGGTACAGAAAATTTATATGGGATTGTTGGGTTTGCAAAAGCACTAGAACTTGCTACAGAAAAACACGAAGAAGAACGTGCCTATATTCAATCTTTGAAACAGTACTTGCATGATCAATTGATTGCAAAAATTCCTAGTGTGAGTTTTAATGGCGATCCATTTGGAAGAAGTTTATATAACTTATTAAGCGTGAACTTTCCAAAAAATGAAAAAACAGAGATGATCTTATTTAATTTAGATATGCATCATGTTTGTGCTAGCGGAGGAAGTGCTTGTTCTAGTGGTGCTCAACAAGGTTCACATGTAATTAATGCATTGAATAAAGGCTCAGAAATTGTGACTGTTCGTTTTTCTTTCTCCAAACAAAATACCAAAGCCGAAATTGACCAAGTAGTGACAGCATTATTGACCATGCTGAACTAAAAAAAAGGCGCTTCAAACGAAGCGCCTTTTTTTATAGCAACCTATTCAATTAAGGTTGACTAGCTACTGGAACTCCTTTTTCTAGGTTTTCAATAACATTGATCAATTGATAACAAGTTAAGATGTCCTGAATAAAGGAAGCTTGTTTATTATTAAATTCAGTGGCTTTATTCTGATAGGCATTTTCTGCATTTTGCATAAACTGCGCTTCAGACATTGGGGTGCCTAAAGATTTATAATAAGCCAATTGTTGTTTTAAATCTTTCACAACTGCCGTACCTACTCTTTTTGCTAATTCAGTATCCCCAGCAGCATAGGCTGCTTGTAAGTATAAATAAGAGAAGTAATTATGTTGATTGCCTCTATTAGAAGACATACCATAAGGGAAGTTTTTAGTGCTTAGCTCATTATCTAATTTTCTTAAAATTTGAACTGCGCTGTCTTTTTTACCCACCGCAACCAATGCTTGCGCGATTTGAGCCACATTCAATCTTAAGGAATTCAAATGTCTTCTGTTTTCTTCATCATAGTATACATTCGGCTTACTCGAATTCTTGAAATCAAATTTAGTCATGATATTTTTAAACGCTATGTCCGTATCTACAGATGCTCCTTTTACAGGCACCAATTGATAGGTCAAACCAGTTTGACGAACATATTGATCTATTCCTAAATCCTTTAACTCTTGTGTAGAGGTAAAGCATATTGGACGCTTAAATTCAGTTGTCGCAATGATTGCATAAATAGCCAACTCATTTTTAAGCATGTATTGTCTATTTGGATTGAAATCAATTAACATCTCTGACTCAATGACATCATTAGGCTTTGCAATACCAGAAGCCAAAGCAAATTCCTTGTTGATTGGTAATTTAAACTTATGCGTTGGGAAAATATTCACTGGACCTTCCTGCGTTGACGCTTGGTATTTTCCTGTTTGATCTCCAATCACATACCTTAACATAGAATCCAAATTATGGTAAGTGGATTCTCCAAATTCTGGAAGCGGATTGTAATAAGCCACATTTAATTTATTACCAGCAACTTGCTCTTCAGTAAAAATGACGTCAAACTTATCGCTCTTATTAACTTTGTATCTTAATTCACGCATATACCAATCCGATCCTAATAAACTATTTACCACAACTCGCACGTCTGGTCTGATGCCTTCTACTTCCTGTGCATACCATAAAGGATATGTATCGTTATCGCCAAACGAGAATAAGATGGCATTTGGAGGACAGCTTTCTAAATAAGCTCTTGCCATGTCACGTGCTAAAGTCTTTTGACCACGATCATGGTCATCCCACTCCTGTTGCGCCATCAAGGTTGGTACAGCCAATAAGCAAACTACAGTAGCAATCATCGTCGCCATATTTTTATTAACAACTTTGCTTAACCAATCTGCTATTTGTAAAACACCTAGTCCAATCCAAATTGCAAATGCATAGAAGGATCCGACATAAGCATAATCACGTTCACGTGGTTGTAAAGTGACTTGGTTCAAATAAATCACAATTGCTAAACCAGTAAAGAAGAATAACAAGCCTGTCACCACGAAATCTTTTTTATTCTGTTGGTATTGATATAATAAACCAATAATACCCAAGAAGAATGGCAACATAAACAAATTGTTATTGGCCTTATTGTCTTTATTAATACTATCAGGTAGTTTAGATTGTTCACCAAAGAAGAAATTGTCAACTACTGAAATGCCAGTTTTGAAATTACCATCACGTACGTTTCCAAATCCTTGTAAGTCGTTTTGCTTTCCAGCGAAATTCCAAAGGAAATAACGCAGGTACATAAAGCCAAATTGATAATTTGTAAAGTACTTGATATTGTCTCTTAAAGTTGGCACATCCCCTTCCTGTATGCCAGCAAAAGCACGGTAACTATCTAATTGACCACGATCATTATCGCCATCCCACATTCTAGGAAATAAATGCGCAGAAGGAGCAGAGCCCCAATCTCTTTTAATATTTTTTCCAGAGAATTCATAATTAGTTGGCGTTTTCACATACTGGTCACTTCCTTCCACTGTTTCTACTTTATCAACAAAATCAGGACCGTATAAAATTGGCCAATCTCCATATTGCTCTCTTCCTAAATAACCCACCAAGGTTACTGGATTGTCTACGTTGTACATATCTACAGAAGGGTCTGCATTAGAACGAATCATGGTTGTTAAGTAGGTAGAATAACCAATTAAAACAAATACAGTACACCATATACCCAACTTTAAAAAATAGTACCCATTTTTATTCGCGTATCGTATACCCATCACAAATAATGCAGTTACCAATAAGAAGAAACTTATGAAACCACTGTAAAAAGGTAATCCAAAGCTATTCACAAATTGAATATCAAATGCTGCTGCCCACTTAATAGTGTATTGGATTAAAAACACTTGCACCAATCCAGTAATCACCACACCTACAAAGAATGCAAATAATGCACCTTTGAAACTAGGCTTATACAATCTAAAATAATAGACCATTACAATTGCAGGAATTGTCAAAAGGTTTAATAAATGGACACCAATTGAAATACCCATGATGTAGAAAATGAAAATGATCCACTTATCAGCACCTGGCTGATCTGCTCTGTCTTCCCATTTTAAAATTGCCCAAAATACCAATGCAGTAAAGAACGAGCTCAATGCATATACCTCACCTTCAACAGCACTATACCAAAATGAATCACTAAATGTATACGCCAACGCACCTACCACACCTGCACCCATCACCAATAAGATTTGATTATTGGTTAATTCAGTGCCAGACTTTGCTACTATAATACGTTTTGCAAAATGGGTGATTGTCCAGAATAAAAATAGAATGGTAAAACCACTTGCAATGGCACTCATACTATTTACTGCCAAAGCAGCTGTTTGAGGATTGTCACCAAAGAAGATGATAAACACCCTACCTAAAAGTACGAACATTGGTGCTCCAGGAGGATGTGGAATTTGTAATTTATAAGCACTACTGATAAACTCTCCGCAGTCCCAAAAGCTACCTGAAGCTTCCATCGTTAATAAGTAAACAGTACATGCAATTAAGGTAACTGCCCAGCCTGTAAGATTGTTGATTTTTTTGAAATCCATTTTGTCCATTTTAGTAGTTGCAAACTTAACTGAAACTGAGCAAAAAGGGAAATTTGAACCATTTTTAAGCTTATTTTAAGATTTTATGCTTCACCCCGCCTATTAGTAGGTTGGGTTTTTTATCTTTGTGCCCCATGAGTCAAAATCGATCTGTCGCATTCCATACATTAGGCTGTAAACTTAACTTTTCAGAAACTTCTACCATGTCTAGGCAATTAGAGTTGGAAGGCTTTGAAAAGAAGCAGTTTACCGAGCAAGCAGACGTCTATGTGATCAATACCTGTTCGGTGACCGAAAATGCAGACAAGGAATGCAGACAACTCGTAAGAAGGGTGCAGAGATTGGCGCCAGAAAGTTTTATCGTCATCACGGGTTGTTATGCCCAATTAAAGCCGAAAGAAATTGCCACTATCCCTGGCGTTGACTTGGTTCTAGGTGCAGCTGAAAAGTTTAACTTGGTGGAGCATCTTGCCAATTTAACCAAAGGCGATGAAACAAAAATTTGCAGTTGTGATATTGATACCTTAACTGGATTCCACAGTTCCTTTTCTGTAAATGATAGAACCAGGACTTTTTTAAAAGTACAAGATGGATGTGATTATAGCTGTTCATTTTGTACCATCCCAATGGCAAGAGGTAAAAGCAGAAGTGATACAGTTGCTGGCGTAGTGCAACAAGCAAAGGGCTTGGCAGAAAAAGGTGTGAAGGAAATTGTATTAACAGGAATTAATCTTGGTGATTTTGGAAAAGGAGCTGATGGCGGAAAGCATCATGAAGAAAGTTTCTTTGAACTTATCAAAGCTTTGGATACAGAAACTGATATCGAACGTTACCGCATCTCGTCTATAGAGCCGAATTTATTAACAGATGAAATCATTACTTGGGTTGCACAGAGTAAAAAATTCATGCCGCATTTTCATATTCCTTTGCAAAGTGGATCAGACGCTGTATTGAAATTAATGCAACGCAGGTACAATAGTCAGTTTTATAGAGAACGTATTGAATTAGTAAAAAAATTAATCCCACATGCAGCAATTGGCGTAGATGTGATTGTTGGTTCGCCTGGAGAAACTGAAGCCTATTTTCAAGAAAGCTTTGCTTTCATCCATAGCTTAGATATTTCTTATTTGCACGTATTCACTTATTCTGAACGCGCTGCGACTAAAGCTTTAGATATCAAACCAATTGTACCAATAGCCGTTCGAAACGAACGCAATAAAATACTTCGTAATCTATCTTACCAGAAATTACAATACTTTACAGAAGCACATAGAGGCCAAAACAGAAAAGTGTTATTTGAATCTGTTAAGAAAACTGCAGATGGATCGGTAGAAATGCTAGAAGGCTATTCTGATAATTATATCAGGGTAACTGTACCTTATAAAGCTGAGTGGAGCAATCAAATAGTAGACTGGACGATTTAATTCAGTATATTAAATAAGAGAGATTTCTTCCAACTTGAATTCAACAATCATCATCATATTGATACTTTCTAGTCTTACATAGACAGATTTTTTATCTGCTTTCACCACTTCTCCTCTCTGACCCATAAATAAACCATTGTTGACAGTCACTTTTGTTTGTGGTTTGATAGGACCCAAGTCAACCACCTGGATATTGGTATAAGACAATCCTAAGTATTTTCTGATCAATTCAATTTCATTGTCTCTAATGATGGCGGGCTTTTTTTCAAAATAAAGAAAACGCACCACGCCCATCGTGTTCAACACATTGGTATATTCTTCCTTGCTTGCTCTTACAAATACATAAGACTTAAACAATGGCTCTTCAATAATCTTCTTTCTATCCGACCATTGACGTTCTTTTTTTTGTGTAGGACACCAACTTTCAATTCCTTTTTGTGCAAAATTTGAATCTACTTTTTTCTCCCATTTTGGCTTTGTATAAACCACAAGCCATTTTTTCAATTGCTCCATGTGCTCAATTATTTTTTCACAACCGCTGTTGTTGTTTTTTTATTCATAGCGGCCAAAATTTTACTAGACTCATTTACCTGGAAATCTTTAGCTAAATCTTTAATCCATGCTTGATAACGGTCTTGTTTTGATTTATCAGGGTTATTGTAAAATTTATTATAGTCAACTTTAATTGGGGCCAATTTCATTGGTGTCTTTAATTTCAAAGCTTGTTCGTTTTGTTTAGAAACTTCTTGTATACGCTTTTTGAAAGCCTGAAACTTATCTAATTTTAAATAAACTGGGGTTTCAATTTGACTAGATACCCATTGTAAATTTTGCTTGAATTTATTCAATGCAGTATCGTTTTGAATTTGAGCATTAAATGATTGTATCACTTGAGACAATTGTGCATTATTAGGCCATACCATATATCTTGCGCGCTCCATCTCATCCCAACTCAATGCAGACTCATTGTCTTTTTCTCTGTACTTGAGGTACTCGTATTCGTCTGGTAAAATAACATCCGGCACTACCCCCTTCTTTTGAGTAGAACTTCCAGTGATACGATAGAATTTTTGGAAAGTCAATTTAACTGCACCATACTCTGTTTGAATACCCAATGAATCCAGAGGCTTACCAAAGGCAACATTTCTTTGCACAGTACCCTTGCCATAGGTAGAACTACTTCCAACAACAATACCACGCTTATAATCTTGTATTGCGCCAGCAAAAATTTCACTTGCAGATGCGCTAAACTCATTCGCCATCACTACCAATGGACCATCATATAAGATACCTGGTGTTTCGTCGTACAAGGTTTGTGCTCTTCCTTCTTTGTTTCTAATTTGAACTACTGGCCCTTTGTCTATAAATAAACCAGCCATTTGTACCACTTCATATAAAGAACCGCCACCGTTAAATCGAACATCAATAATAATTCCCTTTACGTTTTCTGCTTTTAATTTTTTAATTTCAGCAGCTACATCTTCAGAACATCTATGCCCGTCTTCTCTTTCAAAATCGGCATAGAAATCTGGCAACAAAATATAACCATATTTATCTTCCCCGTTTTGAATCACAACACTTCTTGCGTAGCCTTCGTCCAAAACTATTTTTTCTCTAATTAAACTCACCACTTTGAAAGTACCATCTGGCTTTCTAAAAGTCAATCTTACTTCTGTACCTAAAGTGCCGCGAATTAATTTAACTGCATCCGTGGTTTCATAACCAGATACATCCACTGGCTCATCCGCACCTTGTGCAATTTTTACAATCACATCATTCACCACAATCTGTCCAGATTTCCATGCTGGCCCACCTGGCTGGATGCTAGCAATACGGATGCCAAAGTCATCCTGTGTCAACTGTGCACCAATACCATAAATCACACCGCTCATTTGTTCAGTAAATGAACGCTTTTCCACAGGTGCTAAATAATCGGTATGCGGATCCATTAAACCAGTAATTGAATTTAAGAATAGCTCGAATCTTTTTTCTTTAGTAAATGTTTTTTCAAAAGATTCTAATCTCTTCTTATAAGATTTTTTGACATATGCCCTTGATTCTGCTTCTAAAGTAGAATCATTTTTGATCACAAATTTTTCCTTGCCTTTATTCTTTTCACGCTCATCAATTAAACTTGCATAGCGTTCAATGGTTCTATATTTCAACAACATTTCCCAACGCTTCGCTCTTTCAGCTTCATCTTTAGGATACCCTATTTTATCTGTATTCAATAACACCGAATCGTCTTTATTAAAATCAAAAGGCTGATCCATGATTTGATTAAATATTGCTTGTGTTTCTTTTATACGAATTTCATAGATACGACTCACAGCAGGTTGAAATGTAATTGTGGCTCCATGAATTTCATCGTCAATGGTTGTACTATATTTAGACAAACCATCTATATCTGATTGAAGAAAAGTATTTTTTTCTGGATCCAAGGCTTTAAAATAAGCGCTAAAAACTTCTTTAGAAAAAGCATCGTCAATATTCCTTGGACTGTAATGTTCTGATTCCAATAATTGTCCAATGGTTGATAACAATTTGCGCTGTCTTAATTCAGGCGATTCTTGACTTTCTTCCTTGAAAGTATTAAAGGCAAAAAATAAAGCGCCAAATAAGAACACTGTGGCGAAAACTTTCCACTTATTTTGTTTTACGTATGTCATAATATTATACATGAAGGATTTCAAAAATAGCGTAAAATGGGAATCTTACGTGCCTAATTCAGTTTTTCTACTCTTTTTTACCATTATTTTATAAAAACATGCTCAACTAATTTTATTGATTACTGATTTAACGTATTTTTGCAGCCCAAATGGAGGGCGTAGCTCAGTAGGTTAGAGCGACAGTTTGTGGCACTGTAGGCCGTGGGTTCGAGACCCATCGTTCTCCCATTAAAAACCTGTCCCAATTTTAGGGATAGGTTTTTTAGTTTAAATGCTTTTTATGATATTTTTTTTAATCCCAATTTTAGTAGGTGCTTTTGGCTGGTGCTTGGTTTGGGCCTTATCTATTATGCCCTTTAAATGGCCTTATTTGGCAGATCAGTGGATTGGTCAAATTAATTTAGCAAAACTGATACCTGAATTGAAGGACAAGGACCCTTTTGAGGCAATGAAACCAGTTATCAATGATAAATTGGATGATTTTTTTAGACATAAATTAAGTGCCAAGCTTCCAATGATCTCCATGTTCATAGGAGATAAGACCATTGAGGAATTAAAGGAGGTATTTTTGGAAGAGTTAGCCCTACTCTTCCCAATGCTCATTAGCGAGTTTAGTATCCATTTAAATAAGGACTTGCAGGAACAATGGGAGCTAAAATTTAGAGCCATCATTCAGCATAAAATCATCAAGGCAAGCATGCCCTTTAGATGGGTCGCTTTTTTACTGGGCGCTATCTGGGGCTTTGTAATCGTTTTAATTCTTCCTCTTATTTAACCGCTTATACTTTACAAGCGCCTTTCTTTAAACTTTACAACGAATTTTGTGTTAATACTTAAACAAAAGGTGACACTCAAGGTCTAAAGACCACAAAACCAATTATGAAACAAATTATTATACTAATTAGTGCATTTATCTTTCAAACGAGCGCTTTTGCTCAAATTCCTACTGGTCGACCCGCTGGTGGAGCGGGTGGAAGCATGAATATGGGGCACTTTTACGGGAAAGTGGTAGATGCCAATAAAAAAGGCATCGATGGTGTTACTGTTCAATTAAAAGGAAGCAAATTCGACCCTGCCACCAAAAAAGCAAGCGAAGTTACTATAGCCACTATGATTACAGCTGCAAACGGTGATTTTAGTTTTGATCAATTATCAATCATGGGTAATTTTAAATTAGTCATCTCTGGTATTGGGTACAAGAAATATGAAAAGCAAATTAGCTTTAACCTGAAGCCAGGCGGTAACCCTCAAGACATGATGGCCTTGGTAGATAAAGATTTGGGTAACATTAAAATAGAGGAAGACCCAAATCAATTACAAAGTGTTACGGTAACAAGTACTGCAAAGCCGCAATTTGAAATGGGGATTGATAGAAAAATTTTCAATGTAGATAAAAACTTAGCAAGCACAGGTCAAACTGCAGTAGAGGTAATGAAAAATATACCCAACTTAAATGTGGATATTGATGGCAATGTTACCTTAAGAAACGCTACACCTACTTTATTAATTGATAATCGTCCGACCACATTAACACTAGATCAGATTCCTTCTGATATCATTGACAGAGTTGAAATTATCACCAACCCTTCTGCTAAATATGATGCATCCGGTGGCAATGCTGGTATATTAAACATTGTTTTAAAGAAGAATAAGAAGAATGGATATAATGGAGGCTTTAGAGGTGGCGTAGATATGCGCGGTAAAATCAATGCTGGAGGTGACTTGAATTTAAGAAGCAGTAAAATTAATTTTTCGGCAAGTGCAAATCTTAGAAATAATAAATCCATTAGCACTATTGACAATGTACGAGATATTCTTTTAACCCCAATTCCTACAAGTATTAGTACATATACGGACAATATTAGTTTAAGCGAATTTGCATTTTACAGAGCAGGATTTGATTATTTGATTGACAACAGAAACACTTTCTCCATTTTTGGAAATATTGTAAAAGGAGATTTTGGAAATACCTCCACGCAGACCATCGATTCCATTTTTAATGGCGTGAATAAAAATAATAATATAGCATTAGACAATAATTCAATATTCTCATTTTTAAACAAAGGAACCCAAGCAAGTTTCAAACACTTGTTTGCAGAAACAGGACACGAGTTGAGTGCAGACTTTAACTACAATGAAAGCAATAGTGATAATAATTCACTCATAAGGTCTAGTATTCTAAATCAAAGAACAGCTGGGTCAGGAACAAACAAAAACTACACTTCCAATATTGATTACGAACGTGTTTTTAAAAATAATGTGAAATTTGAGGCTGGTGTGAGAATGAACAACAGAGATGAATACAACGATAGAGATCAGTTTAGAATTATCAACGGGAATGAAGTTCTTCTTAATAGTATCAGTAATCAATTAAAGTTTAACGAAAGTGTTTTAGCAGCCTATACCAATTTTGGTGGGAAAAAAGATAAATTAAGTTACCAAGTTGGACTTAGAGTTGAAAATAGAGAATACATAGTGAACGTATTGAATAAACAAGGACAAGATTCCTTAGAATCAATCATCAAACTACCTATTTCATTATTCCCAAGTGCCTTTATTAGCTACAAGTTGAACGACAAAAATGATGTGCAGTTTAATTACTCTAAAAGAATCAATGCACCCAATCCATTTCAGTTACAACCTTTTCCAGACTATTCTGACCCTTTGAATATTGCAGTTGGTAATCCAAACTTAAAGCCACAATTCACGCATTCATTTGAAATGGCGTATAACAATGTCTATAAAAAAGGCTCTAATTTATTGGCTACAGTTTATTATAAATACAGCACAGACTTAATTACAAATTATATTTATAAAGACATTAACCCAATTACAAATGATAGCGCATTTTATAGTTCATTTATCAATGCGAACACTTCAAAAGTATATGGATTAGAATTAAGCAATAAAACCACCCTTACAAAATGGTGGGATATCAATCTAAGTTTCAACTTATTTAGATCAGAAATTGAAGCATCCATTCCAGGTCAAGATGTGAACAACAACTTAACGAGCTGGTTTAGTAAAATGAATAATAATTTTAAACTTGTAAAAGGTTTATCATTACAATTTAGCGGACAATACCAAGCTAAAACCATCCTACCTCCAGGCGGAAACTCTGGCGGCGGTGGAGGAAGAGGCGGTGGAGGATTTGGTGGCGGCGGTGGAGGATTTGGTGGACCACAGTCTACTGCTCAAGGATACAATTTACCTAACTATGAGTTTGACTTAGCAATTAGAAAAGATTGGACTTTAAAAGGTGGTAAAACAGCGTCATTGACTTTAAGTGCAAGTGACGTATTTAGAACCAGAGTGATCCAGACGTATTCAGAAAGCTTATACTTTACGCAAAATGTGATTAGAACAAGAGACCAACAATTCTTTAGATTGAACTTCTCTTATCGATTTGGTAAATTCGATGTGAATTTGTTAAGAAGGAAAAGTACAAAGATGCAAGAAGGAAGTGGTGGAATGGATCAAATTCAACAATAGTAAAATATTATTTAGAAGTTTTACCTTCTAACATAGGAACAAAAGAGAATGCCTCAAAGGATTCTCTTTTTTCTTTTCCATCCTTTTTCTTAGTTAGTCGCAACATCCTTTGTTCTGCGCCTTCCTCATCCAATGGAATGATCATTTTGCCGTTCACTTTCAATTGTGCCCAAAGCTTTTCGGGCACCATAGGCGCTGCGGCGGTAATTAAAATTTTATCAAAAGGAGCGAGCTCAGGCAATCCCTCAAACCCATCTCCAAAACTAAAATGAATGTCTGGATACTGTTGCTTGAATATATAAAAGGGCGTTAAATCAAATAATTGCTTTTGTCTTTCGATTGTAAAAACTTTTGCACCCATCGCGGCTAGTACTGTGGTTTGATACATGCTTCCAGTGCCAATTTCAAGTACTTTTTCTCCTGGCTTAATTTGCAGTAACTGTGTTTGATAAGCTACTGTATAGGGCTGAGAAATAGTTTGATCTGCTGCAATCGGGAATGCACGATCCTCGTAAGCAATTCTATCAAAAGCAGAGTCTAAAAAGAAATGCCTAGGAATAGTACCAATGGCCTCTAATACCTTTTCGTCAGTGATGCCCTTGGTTCTTAATAAGTCAACCAATTGCTTGCGCAATCCTTTATGCAAGTATGCATCTTCTAATTTTCGCATGCTTGATTTAGTTTAACTGCATAGCTGCAATAATGTTTTTAATTTTATTTTGCAAATGCGCATACACCTCATCAAAAGCTTCCCTATTTGGTAAAACTGTATTGACACTGAAATAAAATTTAATTTTCGGCTCCGTACCACTAGGTCTAGCAGAAATCTTTGTTCCATCTTCGGTCACAAACTGCAATACATTACTTTTTGGTAATTGAATTTTTGTTTGATTACCAGTTTGCAAATCCGTACTTAATTGTAATTGATAGTCCAATAAGGTCACCACTTTCATTCCAGCAATTTCGGTTGGAGGTTGATTTCTGAATCCTTCCATCATAGCTGCAATTTCTTGCTGACCATTCATGCCTTTTTTAGTGATACTGATTAAATGTTCATAATAGAACCCATATTGCATATACAATTCAATCATTTTGTCAAATAAGGACCTACCCTTGCTTTTTTCATAAGCAGCCATCTCGCACAATAAAGCCACTGCACTCACCGCATCCTTATCTCTTATCTGGTCACCAATCATTAAACCAAAACTCTCTTCACCTCCAATTATATAATTTTCTTTTCCTTCTTTTTCTTTAACCAATTCTGCAATCCACTTAAAGCCAGTCAACACATTATAGCAGTTCACTTCATTTTGTCTAGCCACCTCATTGATCATTTCTGTCGTTACAATTGTAGTGACTACCATGTCATTTGGTGCTGCAATACCCTTAGCCCTTCTAGCCTCCATCATATAAGCAAATGCTAAAACTGCAGTTTGATTCCCATTCATCAAGACCCATTCTCCCCTATGATTTTTTACACCAATGCCCACTCTATCCGCATCTGGGTCTGTACCCAAAAGGATATCCGCATTCAAAGCCTTTGCCTTTTCTAAACCAATACGCATTGTTTCACTCTCTTCTGGATTAGGATAAGCTACCGTCGGGAAATTGCCATCTGGAGTAGCTTGCTCCTCTACCACATGTACATTCTTGAAGCCATAAGCATCTAATACTTTTGGCACCAAAGTAATACCAGTACCATGGATTGGGGTATATACTATTTTCAAATCGCTCTGGGCTGCAATCACTTCTGGGTAAACACTTAAAGTTTTTAGCATCGCAATATAGGATGCATCCATCGCGGCTCCTATGATCTCAATCAAAGCATCGCCACCAGTCCATTTTACTTCTTCCAATGATTGAATCGCTTCTACTTCTGTAATGACATTTTTATCGTGTGGTGGTACCAATTGTCCTCCATCATTCCAATAAGCTTTATAGCCATTGTATTCTTTTGGATTGTGCGAAGCGGTACAAACTACGCCAGCTTTACACTGAAGTTGACGAATAGCAAAGCTTAATTCTGGGGTTGGTCTCAATGCTTCAAATAAATACACTTTGATGCCATTTGCAGCGAAAACCTGAGCGGTCGTTTCTGCAAGGAACCTGGAATTATTTCGACTATCATGACCCACTACTACAGAAATAGATTCATTAGGATAGGTCTTCAATAAATAATTAGAAAAACCCTGCGTCGCCATCCCAATGGTATATTTATTCACCCTATTGGTACCCACGCCCATCAATCCCCTTAATCCTCCAGTACCAAACTCAAGGTTTCTATAAAATGCGTCTTCTAACAAATCGGGTTGATTGGCCTGCAAAGACCTAATTTCATCCTTTGTGGCAGCATCGAAATTACCTTCTAACCAGCTTGCAATTTTTTGATTGATTGCTTGATTCATATTGGAATAGATTAAAATACTTGAGAATAGCGGCAAATTAAATAATTCTGCTTAAATAAGTCCATAAAAACGAGATTAGTTTACTGATAATCTGTGAATTATTTGAGGGTATTTTAAGTAAGAGACTAAAGGAAATGGAGTAAATTTGTGTCTCAGTCAAAATAGCTTTTAACCATGGAATTTATCAGCGGAATTGTTTTTTCGATCCTAACGGTCATTGCTTTTTACATTTTTGGAAAAAAGCTGTTAACCATAAAAAGAAATATCCAACTTGGAAGACCAGTTGAACTCAATGATCAGCCCATAGCAAGATGGAAAAATGTTTTTTTATTAGCATTAGGACAAAAGAAAATGTTTCGCAATATTCCTGTCGCAGTATTGCACTTAATCCTTTATGTTGGATTCATTATTATCAATACTGAATTACTTGAAATTATTATTGATGGCATTTTTGGCACCCACCGTTTTTTCAAACCATATCTTGGAGCATTATACCCAATTCTAATCAATAGTTTTGAAGTCTTGGCTTTATTGGTTTTTGTAGCCTGCTTATTCTTTTTATCCAGAAGAAATATTATTCGTATAAAAAGATTAGTTAGTAATGATTTAAGAGGATGGCCAAAAACAGATGCGAACTTAATCTTAGCAATAGAGATTGTATTGATGGGATTATTTTTATTGATGAATGCCGCAGATCCTTCTGCAAATTTCATCATCTCTTCATGGATTAAGCCGGCTTTATCTAACCTTGATGCGCATCAATTACATACCATTGAACAAACTGCATGGTGGATACATATTTTAGGAATTTATGGCTTCATGAACTACCTACCTTATTCCAAACATTTACATATTGTATTGGCCTTCCCAAATGCCTACTATGCCTCATTGGAGCCAAAAGGTAAAATGCATAATATGGTTGCCGTTCAGAACGAAGTACTTTATGCCATGCAACCAGAATTAGCCCCTACCAATGCAGCGCCGCCAGAAAAATTTGGTGCGAAAGATGTGATGGATTTGAGTTGGAAAAATTTAATGGACGCATATAGTTGTACAGAATGTGGAAGATGTAGCGCAGCTTGTCCTGCAAATAGCACTGGAAAATTATTGAGCCCAAGAAAAATCATGATGGATACCAGAGACCGTCTTGAAATCGTTGGGAAAAATATAGACGCAAACGGACAATTTGTAGACGATGGGAAGTCTTTATTGAACGACCATATTACGATAGAAGAATTAAGGGCTTGTACCACTTGTAATGCCTGTGTGGAAGAATGTCCTGTAAGTATTTCTCCAATGGACATTATCATAGAATTAAGAAGGTCATTGATTATGGAAGATAGTAATGCACCTTCTGAATGGAATGGCATGTTTAGTAATATAGAAAACAATTTTGCACCTTGGAAATTCGCTCCAGACGACAGAGACGCGTGGACAAAGCAATCTTAAAATAAAATAAGTATGAAAGTATCTACAATGGCAGAAATGATGGCTGCTGGCACTAAACCAGAAGTCTTATTTTGGGTAGGTTGTGCTGGAAGTTTTGATCAAAGAGCACAAAAAATTACAAAAGCATTTGCGACGATCCTAGATAAGGCTGGTGTGGTCTATGCGATATTGGGCAAGGAAGAAGCTTGTACTGGTGATCCTGCAAGAAGAGCAGGTAATGAATTCATGTTTCAGATGATGGCCTATCAAAATATACAAGTGATGAACGCCTATGATATTAAAAAAATCGTCACCACTTGTCCGCATTGCTTTAATACCTTAAAGAACGAATATCCAGCATTGGGAGGGAACTATGATGTTATTCACCATACACAGTTTTTACAGGAATTAATTGAAAGTGGAAAAATCAAAATTTCAGATAGCAATGAATGGAAAGGCAAAACAATCACCTACCATGATAGTTGTTATTTAGGAAGGGCCAATGATATTTATGAAGCACCAAGAAAGGTATTAGAGTCATTGGATATTGAGTTAAAAGAAATGCGTAGGTGTAAATCAAAAGGGCTTTGTTGTGGCGCAGGTGGTGCACAAATGTTTAAAGAGGAAGAAAAAGGTACAACTAGAATCAATATGGATAGAGCAGACGAAGCCATTGAGACAAAAGCGAATTTTGTAGCAAGTGCCTGCCCTTTCTGTAATACTATGATGACCGATGGTATCAAGAACAGAGACGAAGAAGTAAAAACAGAAGTATTAGACATTGCTGAAATCATTGCAAAAGCAATACAATAAATCATTGCATAAGCAATAAAGTAAATATTATATGGTTGACTTACCTACGATACTCCCTAAAAATTTCGATCCTAAGTCTAGGGTTTGGGTGTACCAAGCCAATAGGACTTTTACAATGGGTGAAATATTTGAACTAGAGCCATTATTAGAAGATTTTGTAGCCAACTGGAAAAGTCATGGAGCAAAAGTAAAGGGCTATGCCACGGTGTTATATGGTCAATTCATCATTATCATGGCAGACGAGACCGCAACCACAGTTGGCGGATGTAGTACAGATAGTTCGGTGCATGTGATTAAAGCCATTGAACAAATGACAGGCGTTCAAATGTTTAACCGAACCCTTCTTGCCTTTTTCATTAAAGATAAAGTGCAGACAGTTCCACAAGCGCAATTGAATTATGCTCTTGAAAATGGACTGTTATCCATGGATACACTCTATTTTAATAATTTAGTTAATACAAAAGCAACACTTGAAACTGATTGGTTGCAACCAATTTCAAAGAGTTGGCTCGCACAGTCTATTAAAGTTCAATAAAATGAGTATACCTATTATTTATGCCATCCCTAATTGTAATACAGTAAAAAAGGCATTGGACTGGATGAAGGCCAATAAAAAAGCTTACAGTTTTCATGATTATAAGAAACAAGGCATTACAAGTGTGCAATTAACAAGCTGGGCCAAACAAGTTGGCTGGGAGACATTGATCAATAAGAAAGGCACCACCTGGAAATTATTAGGACCTGAAGTGCAAGCAACCATTACCAATCAAAAAGCAGCCATTGCATTGATGGCAGAAAAAACATCTGTGATACGACGTCCATTGATCGAACAAGATGGGAAAATTATTGCACTAGGCTTTGATGAAGCGGAATATAAAAAAGCTTTTAAATAAAGAATTCAAAAAAAAAGTCCCGAAACGATTCGGGACTTTTTGTATATAATCATCTTTATGAAATTCGTTCAGCCTATTTCAAATTAGTTTCCAAAAATTTATCTAAATCAGCACCTCTTAAATCTCTAGCAATAATTTTACCGGTTGGGTCAATTAAAAAACTAGCAGGAATACTTTGAATACCAAACTGAGTTGCAACAGCATTGTTCCAGTATTTCAAATCACTTACATGATTCCAAGCAAGACCATCTTTCTTGATTGCCTCCAACCATTTTGGTTTATCCTGATCTAATGACACACCCAAGACAGTAAAGTTTTTTGTTTTATACTTATTGAAAGCTTTAACAATATTTGGATTTTCTGCTCTACATGGTCCACACCAGCTAGCCCAAAAATCAACTAATACATACTTACCTCTTAAAGAAGATAAAGTAAAAGGTTTCCCGTTCACATCATTTTGTGTGAAATCAGGCAGTGCTGTACCTATTTGTCCAAAAACAGATGAGGCAATTGTCTTATCAATGAATTCAGCAAATGGGCCTTGCTTTGCAGATGGCGCTAATTCATTATAGATAGATGCAAGGTTCTCTTTAACTTCTGGAAAAATATTTGAAAACTGTAACAACATTAAAGTAGTAACTGGAGAAGCTGCATTTGCTTTAGACAAGGTATTAAATGTTGCAATGATATCTTTAGATTGAGAAGCAGCTGCATTATTCAATGAGTCTTTTTTTGCAGTATTTTTTTCTGTACTTGCAGCTTGCATATTGGTGATATATGGCATCATTTTTGGGTTCAATGTATTCATATAGAGATTGTAAACATCATGGCTCACAGAACCAGTTACATTTAAAGATGCCATATTCTGCATATCCCCTTCAACCATTACATTTTCGTTGCCTACAAAAACAGGCAGTTTTTGTGTGATACCATCAATACTAAGAATCAATAAACTTGGGTACTCCAATTTTGTTTGAAGACTAAAATTACCAGCTACAGATTTAGCAGAAACCAATTCTTTACTTGATACACCATCAATTAAGGTTACTGTTGCAGCATCTTTAATATTAGTCAACTTACCTTGCAAATTCAATGATTGGGCATGAATAAATGGACAAGCCAAAATCAATACAATCGCGATGATATTTTTTTTCATAGTGTTTTATTAATAGTCAAATATATAAATTTAATCTCGTTAGGCACTAGACCTTGTGCCTCATTTTTAATATTTTAACAACATCTGCAAGTTTATATCCTTTGGCCTGTAATAGCATTAAGTAATGGAAAAGAAGGTCGGCTGATTCTTCTAGAAACAATTCATTATTTTGATCCTTAGCCTCAATCACTAATTCAACAGCTTCCTCCCCTACTTTTTGAGCTATTTTATTGATACCCTTAGAAAATAAACTAGCTATATAAGAACTATCTGGATCAGCTGATTTTCTTTGTTCAATGACTTGCTCTAATTGGACTAAAAAATCATGCGATTCAACTGTATTCTCAGTTCCCCAGCAAGTGTCTGCACCTGTGTGACAAACTGGACCAACTGGTTTGGCTTGTATCAATATAGTATCCTGGTCACAATCCAATGCCATGCTCAAGTAGTTTAAGTGATGCCCACTCTCCTCGCCCTTTGTCCATAACCTGTTTTTTGAACGACTAAAGAAAGTTACTTTTCCCAGGGAGATGGTTGCATCTACAGCAGCCTGATTCATAAAACCCAACATCAACACATTTTTTGTGGATGCGTCTTGCACTATGGCTGGCACCAACCCATCTGTATATTTTGTAAAATTAATATTCATGTTTGTTGTCTATTTATGAGTTTAATAATTTGATTCCTATTTATTATATTGAATTAATATTTGAATAATCTATCATTAACAGAATTTAAATTCTAATTGCAATGCCATTTTGATTGAGATATTGTTTTAAGTCAGGAATAGCCACTTCCTTATAATGGAAAATACTTGCCGCCAGTGCCGCATCTGCTTTACCCTTTGTAAATACATCTAAGAAATGTGCTTCCGTTCCACCACCGCCAGATGCAATGATTGGAACAGGTAGATTCTCGGACAATTGAGCAGTAATATCTAATGCAAAACCTTGCTTTGTGCCATCATGGTTCATAGAAGTTAATAAAATTTCTCCTGCGCCCAAATCCACCGCTTCTTTTGCCCAATCTACCACCAATTTATCTGTCTTAGTTCTGCCACCATTTAAATTGACATACCAGTTATTATCAGACTCGCATTTTGCATCAATAGCCAATACGATACATTGACTTCCAAATTGTTTTGCAAATCGACTAATTGTTAAAGGGTCTAAAAATGCGGCCGTATTGATTGAAATTTTATCTGCACCATTTTGCAATAAAACGCGTACATCTTCTTCTGTTTTAATCCCTCCTCCAACCGTGAATGGAATATTAATGCGGTGTGCTATTTTATACACCAATGCACTCAAAGTTTTTCTTTGCTCAACAGTTGCAGTGATGTCTAAAAAAACCAACTCATCCGCACCTTGACTTGCATACAATGCGGCTAACTCAATTGGATCACCGGCATCCCTGATTTGCTCAAAGTTCACGCCTTTTACGGTGCGACCATCTTTAATATCCAAACAAGGTATGATTCGTTTTGTAAGCATAATTCTTAAAATGTTGAAAGCTCGGATAAGCTTATTTTATTTTCATAAATCGCTTTGCCTACTATGGCAGCAGAACACCCAATCGTTCTTAATTCCTCTAAATCTTTTAGTGCACTAACCCCTCCACTTGCAATCAACTGCAATGTTGGATGCTGTGCGATTATTTTTTGATAAAGTGCAATAGACGGACCTTCTAATTTTCCATCTTTTTGAATATCTGTACAAAAGATTTGCGTGACTCCATTTTTCATATAAGAACCTATAAATTCATACACATCTATCGTTGTTTTTTCCAGCCATCCTCCCACTGCAATCTTTTCTTCATACACATCTGCCCCCAACATGAATACTTCAGCACCAAAACCTTCAATCCACTGTTCAAATATGGCTCTTTCTTTAACTGCCAAGCTACCAATGGTGGCATAAGTTGCGCCGGCATCTAGAACTGTTTTTAAAGTGGATTCTGTTTTAATCCCTCCTCCAAAATCAATGACTAAATTTGTTTTATTGGCTATTTTTTCAAGTACTTTCCAATTGACCACAGCACCTGCTTTAGCGCCATCTAAGTCCACTAAATGTAGTCGCATAAGACCAACTCCTTCAAATTGCTTTGCTACTTCTAATGGATCTTCATTGTAGATTTTCTTTTGCGCATAGTCCCCTTCAGTTAACCTAACGCATTTACCTTCTATAATGTCAATTGCTGGAATGATTTGCATAAACTTTATGATTTTAGCGCTAAGAAATTTTGAATAATTTGTCCTCCAACTGAAGCAGACTTTTCTGGATGAAATTGTACACCATAAAAATTATTTTTATGCAACCCACTACTGTAAGCTTGGATGTAATCTGTAGTCGCAATTGTATTTTCCCCTAATCCGGCATAAAAACCATGTACAAAATAAGCAAAGCTATTTTCAGACACACCATTGAAAAGTTCTGTTTTCAAATTTGTAATTGTATTCCAACCAATCTGTGGCACTTTGGTGGTGTTTTCAGTTGCTTTAAATGCCATTACCTGCTCTTCAAAAATACCTAAACATTTTGTATCATTTTCTGCAGAGTGCTTGCACATCAATTGCATGCCCAAACAAATTCCTAGCACAGGTTGCATTAATGAAACAATTAATTGATCTAAATTTCTTTCCTTCAAATAGGCCATTGCAGTGCTTGCTTCGCCTACTCCAGGAAAAATCACTTTATCAGCAGCTTGAATAATTGCTGGGTCATCTGTCACGGTTGCTGTTACACCTAGTCTTTCTAGGGCATATAGCACAGACTGGATATTGCCTGCATTGTATTGTACAATTGTTATATTCATTTTTGAAATAATGCTTTAGTTGCTTAAAACTCCTGCTAAAAATGTTTTAGTAGTGGTTTCTATATTGTTGCCTTTTGATAAAGCTTGTATATACGCAGAACCAATAATGGCGCCATCTGCAAAAATATTCACCGCATCAAAACTGGCTTTATCTTTTATACCAAACCCCACTAAGAACGGATTTTTTAATTGCATTGATTTTAATCTTTCTAAATATACTGCTACTTTAGAAAAGTCCTTATCTGTTCCCGTGGTTGCAGATGAACTTACTGCATATAAAAATCCGGAGCTTAAACTATCTAATTTCCTTAATCTAGTTTCTGATGTTTCAGGTGTTACAAGAAAGATGAAATCTAAATCATTTGCTTTAATTGTTGCACCATATCCTTTTTCAAATTCATACAAAGGCATATCTGGCAAGATTAATCCATCCACACCTAATAATTTTGCTTTTTTACAAAAATCCTCAAAGCCATACTGTAAAATTGGATTCATGTAACCCATTAACACCACTGGGATATGAATGGATGTTCTCATGGTTGCCAATTGTTCAAATAAAGTATCTATAGTCATGCCATTATTAAGTGCTACTAAACTACTTGACTGAATCACTTCTCCATCTGCTAAAGGATCACTATAAGGCATGCCTAATTCAATAATATCTGCGCCATTTTTTTGTAAGCTTTCCATTATCTCTATTGTACTATTTAAGTGAGGATAGCCTGCAGTGCAATACACATTTAAAACACGCTTATTTTTTTGTTCAAATAATTCCGTTAACCTTGACATAATTTATATTTATTAGACTCCTTTTTGAGGTTTCCTTTTTGAAGTTTCCTTCTTAATAACTTTTATTTTAAATCCATTGCTTGCATATAAGTCGCTAAATCTTTATCGCCTCTTCCACTCAAACAAACAATCACCACATCTGTTGGCTTTAAATTCATTTCTGGTAACACTGCAAATGCGTGCGCTGTTTCTAATGCAGGAATAATTCCTTCAATTTCGGATAAATGAAAGGCCCATTTAAGTGCTGCTTCATCTGTCGCACTCATGAATGTACCTCGTTTAGATGCGTATAAAAAAGCATGTAATGGTCCAATGCCCGGATAATCTAAACCAGCAGAAATACTATGCGGTTCTACCACTTGTCCATCCTTGGTTTGCATTACAATACTTTTACTACCGTGCAAAATTCCAGTGCTGCCTAATTGTGTTGTAGCTGCGCTCATACCTGAATGCACACCATGTCCAGCAGCTTCTACAGCAACTAGCTCTACAGTTGGTTCGTTTAAATAATGATAAAAAGCACCAGCAGCATTGCTGCCTCCACCTACACAAGCCACCACATGGGTTGGTAATTGCGATCCGGTAACTGCTTCTAATTGCGTGCGCATTTCTGCACTAATTACACTTTGAAAACGCGCAACCATATCTGGATAAGGATGTGGTCCTACCACACTACCAATAATATAATGCGTAGTATCTGGCTCGTTGATCCATGCACGAATTGCTTCATTGGTGGCATCCTTTAATGTTTTACTGCCACTTGTAGCAGGCACTACTGTGGCTCCAAGCATCTTCATTCTAGCCACGTTGGGCGCTTGTCGCTCAATATCTTTTTCTCCCATATACACCACACAATCCATTCCTTTTAATGCACATACAGTTGCTGTAGCCACACCATGTTGACCTGCACCAGTTTC
>JACCDV011235266.1_pt1 | contig 36032 bp, 55 predicted proteins | sample 7446131 | NCBI WGS metagenome assembly JACCDV01 (sample SAMN15323448, study PRJNA562643) | freshwater metagenome | isolation source: river surface water | place: USA:Blue River Watershed | collected 2017-08-17
CTATTGAGTGGTTAAGTTTGTTAAATAGTGTTCTTTCGTATGAATATTAAGCAAAATCAAACTGCTTTAATTCTGCTGCTAATTTATGCAAACCAGTTCTAATTTGCAAAGCTTTTTTTTCCGATAATTCTAAATTTGATTTTTTCGAAATTCTTCTTAATAAACTTGGATTTATACCAATATATTTTGCAAGCTCACTTTTATTAAATAGAGAATAATAATCAAAAAAAGTTTGTAAATCTAAATAATAAATTACTACAGCATTTCTAAGTTCAATAGCTTCATCTACTTTTCCTTTTGATTCTAAATAATCTGCTTGCATTTCAATTACTTCTTTGAAATTTTCTGAAATTTCTTCAATTGTTTCTCCAGCGGTAACTGCTCCTGGCAATTCTTTTGAATAAGCACTATATCCTGTATCAGTTTTTTCTAACACTAGCCTAATGCGTTTTACAGTCTCCATTTCTTTGTTTTTATGTTATTTTATTGAATTTTAATATAAAGAAGTTCTTTAAAATAGCAGGGTTTATTTCAACCCTGCTGATTTTAAAATTGAAAGTTCCGTTCCTTTTTTAAGTTCTGCAGCTTGATGCCTTGGAATAATTACGGTTCCCTCTTTTGTTGGATGCACATAAATATCGTGCTTTTTACCATGCCGAAGCAAGTACCAACCATCTTTGGTGATTAATTTCACCGCTTCATTTACTTTCATATAAAAGAACTTCTTATTTAACACTACAAAGATAAGTAACATTTTTGTTACTTGCAAATATTTTGTAACATTTTTGTTACTTTTTTTTATAAGGGTTTTAATTTATTAAATTATCAATCTAAACATTTTTATTATTTATAAACTATTTTAATACTTAACTATATTCACAATAAAATCTAAACTTCAACAGCATTTAATTGAATATTTATACCTATTTTAATAAAAATTTCTTGTAGGCGTAAATTCTAGCTCTAAATCTTTTTTCTGATTATAAAAAACTTTACAAAATACTGATCCTAATGATTTAGGCATTGCTATTTTCTCAACTGCCCAACCTTCTCCTCCTGTAAACTCCTCTTTATATGTCCCTGTTTTTACATGATATTGAAGCTTGTTGATTACTTTTCCTTTGTTGATATCTGCAACAAGGCGGTTAAATTCAACTACCCAACGATCATGAGTGTGCCCTGAAATAATAATATCCGCAGCTTCAAAGAGTGAAGCGTATCTTTGAACAGACAAAACCCCTTTTGTAACTACTCCTCCCCAATTTCCATGAGAATAGGCAATACTAAGCTTTTTACCACTTCTAGCTTTATACTCAAAAGAAATATTTATAAAGCCTGTATAAGCTCCCAATTGAATTTTACTTCCTGCTAAGGTGTTTATTCTTTCTACTAACCTTTGTAATACATCGGATTCAGCTCTTTTTGTAACTGATGTTTCGTGATTTCCTTTATTGATCTGCAAAATATTATGAGCATAAGGCAATAGCTTTTCTGCTGTATCGTTAATCACTAAATCCAAATAATTATCTCCATTATGTTCTGGCCTTATTGAACTCTTACTGCCCCTTGGATCATATTTACCCTGCATAAGACAAAGAAGATCACCATTTACTATAATTAGTGCATTTCTTCGCTTAGCTTCTTCTAAGTGATTAAAAAGCATTTTTCTGTTTGTCTTTGGATTATCAAAGTGCCAGTCTGAAGTGAACATAATATCCGTTTCATAACTGCAATCTCCATCAATTACATATCGGTGAAAATTGTTAGAAAAACGCTTTACTTTTTTTACTTTCATATTAAGATTTATTTGAAATTGATGTACGGTTCAGGATTTTCTCTGCCATTTAATCCAAGTCCAGGTAATTGAGTTAACCTTAATTCAAAATGTAAATGGCCTCCTTTTTCAATTGTTTGCATTCCTTTTGCATTTCCTGTATCTCCAGAAAGTCCAATAACATCACCTGCAATTAATTTTTGCCCAGGAACCACATCAATTCTATCTAGATGAGCATAAAAAGCAAATTTTCCATTTAGACTATTTCTTGTAGCAAGTTTTATTGTTACCGTAAAACCATAGCCATTTTGTCCTTTTGCTGTAGCTACTACTTCTCCATTCTCAACAGCATAAACTCTATATCCTTCATCTGTTGCAAGATCAATACCCTGGTGAGGCCTAGGACTACCATCTGGATTTGTTCTTGTCATTCCAAATCGTGCTCCCTCTATGCTACGCAATCCAGCAGTTCTTAACTTGCATATTTTTAATGGATTTACCTTAAATTTCATACTATCGTCTTTAAGTATTGTAATAATTTTAAATATGGATTAAACCTAATTAGCCATGACTTTATCCATCTAAAAATTGATGGTAAAAAGAACCAACCTATAAATAGACCTACAAAGAATAATTGCCAACTATACGCTTGTTCTTTTTTAACAGATAAATCTTTTGTTTTCTTAAGTGCTGAAAACTCATTTTTAAGAATTGTATTTTCTTTTAATAATTCTTTGTTTTTAGTTTCTTCTTTAAAAAAATCAGACTTTGCTAATTCATATTTTCTTTGCCAATGAAAAGATATTTTTTTTTGCTTTTCTAGAAATTCTTGCGCTTCTTTATATGCAGATTTTACAGATGATAAATTTTCATTAATTTCTGTTTCTTCTGAAATGGTTCCATTTGGAAAGTACTTTCTAATTTTAGTAGTTTTATTAAAATTATTTGCTTCTTCTGACTTGTCATAATTTGACTTTACATATTTCGAAAAATCATTTAATGAAATAAAACTATAATCATTATCTAAAATCTTTACTGTAGCTTTAGATTCTGTGGAATTTTCTGATTCTTTTACTGAATTAATATAATTATTAATTTCTGTTTTTTCCTGCGTTTTTTCCTGCGTTTTTTGAAGTTTTTTTTCACGATTTACACATGAAACTAAAACAATCAATAAAAATGCGCAAGGTGGGCCAAATAGCCACATTTTAATTTGATGAATTATCTTCATTGGAATTGTCTTTTAAATATTCAGCAATAGACTTTGCAATATTGTCTACATCAGTTCTGTTTTTAGCAATTTGAGAGATTAAAGCTCCAGCTTCATGAAATCTTTGTTTGTCCTCTGCCTTTTCATAAATGGATTTTATTTCAATAATACTAAGACCAATAGCTCCTATAAGAGAAACAAAAGGAAACATTGGTATAGAATACTGATAGTAAGTTTCTAAATACCACAAAGAAGTGATTTGCATAGCATCAATAATTGTTAATGCTATCATTGCATTGTAGTATTCTTTTATCTTTTCTACAGTTCTTCTAAAACCATAGCTTGATCTTACTATATTATTTTTTTTTGCTTTTCTTATTCCGCTCCAAAAATCTGCAGCAATCATGAATAAAATCCCAATATAAAGAGCAAACAAAATCCAAAGTATTACAATAATCTTCTCCATTTTCTAATAAGGTTTAAGCTGCTAAAATCTTTTCAAAGAATAATGGAAAATAACCTTCTGTTTCTGCGTCTTTAAAATCTTCTATTGTTATCTCAGGAAACTCAATTTCTTTAACTTCTTTGAGAATAGGATTTAACTCATTAAAATACTCTTTAAGTTTAGGGTTATATTTTTGTACTTTTTCCCCATTATCATCTTCTTCAATAAAATGAGGAATAGAATATCCTGATTCATTTTGCTCTCCATACTTTTCAAACATTTCAACATTAATTTTTTCGTAAATGGAGATTTCATCTGAAATTGCTTTATAAAGCTTGCTAAGTCTGAACTTAGTAAGCATATTCATTTTTAATGTCAGGATCCCTGACTGCTTTTCAGTTCCGACTAATTCCGCATTAATTTGTAAAATTTCTTCAACTGTTAAGTTTACTGTTTTCATAATTTTATTTATTTTCAATTTTAAGTTTGTTAATTACATATTCAACCGATTTTTTTTCATCTTCTTTTATTTTTTCAAAGTATTCTCCTTCTACTTTTAAAATTTCCCATTTAAGTATTTTGTAAGGAAGTACTTTTTCTCCAACAGTCATATTTTGAGTAGAATCATTTAAATTATAGTAAATATTCAAAGAAGTTTCTGTCATGCTATGTGTATGAACTTGAACTAATAATTGATCTGCTGTTTCTGAATCAATTTCTATAGGTTTAATTTGTATTATCATATTCAAATTTTAAAAAGGTCCACAACTACTACCAGCAAATGTCCAATAAGTTAAATTTCCGTTAGTAGATGTGTAAACATTATATAAATAATAATCAAAAGCATACTGCCACCATTGATTTGATATAATACTTATCAATACCCAATTACCATTGTTCACATAATACTTTCCATCACTTCCTTGATATACTGCCCAATAGATAGAATTACAAGGATCTCCTGAATACATATAATCAAAAAGTGAATATGATACACCTGATACCCAAGCACTTTTTGGTACTAATTGATTATTCGAAAAAGAACTCATAGCATTGCTATCTAAAACATATTTTGTCAATGCATCATTCTTTGTCATGCATTGATTAGATGTTACATTAGATTGCCCAGGTTGAAGATTAAATCCCCCTGTTTGAGCATCTGTAAAACTAACCATCTGATTGGAAGCTAAATCATTCCAAGGCATTTTATAGTTCTTTTATTTTTTTTTCTAAACTTCTTACTTTTTCTACCAATACTTCAATATAGTTTACCGAAAGGTATCCTTTAGTATCTTCATTTACTTGATTTGGATTATTAACTCGAATTTCTTGTGCTATGTATCCAATATGTTCTTTATCATCTCTTCCATCTAACCATTTAAAATAAGCTACATCTCCATCTCTTCTTATTATTTCTTTTAATAAAGCATCTGATGAATTAAAGAATCCTGTAGCAGTTACAGTATTAGTAAATGTTGTTGCACCACTAGCTGTTATTGCCATTCTTTGAATACCATTTAAAAGGATGGAAAATCCATTATTAGATACTCCTGTTATAGAAGGCATAAAATCTACTGTATTTCCTCCTGAGAAATTTGAATTTAGCCTTAATGCAATTTCAGATCCGCTTGTTATGTAAGCTTCAATTCTTGCACCTGGATTAACAGTATTTACTCCAATGTAAGAAGCAAAATAATTTTCATTACCAGTTGCTGAATTCCAAATAGTATTTTGCGCTGTAGAACTTGGGGTTACCGTCTCATTATTTGTAGTATAACTTGTACTTCTTGCTGTAGCTGTAGTTGGTCTACTAGTTATAATTCTGTATCTACCACCACCTCTAAGCCAAACTACTTCTGTACTAGAAGTGCTCATTTGTGTAATGCCACCACAAATAATTTGACTTGTAAAGTTTTCAAAATACTGAAGTATTCTTCTTTTAATTTGTGTAGTTCCCCAGCCACTACCATTAACAATCCATCTAAGGTTTATAGTAAATCCTGCGCCATGTGTGGCCCAAGAAGGAACATTTGTATCAAGATTGTTTTGAATCTGAATTTGCATTCCTGCTGATGATATTGGTATTGTAACAGGGTAATAAGTTGATGTATTAAATACGCTAGTATTTGACATATCAACAATTTGAGTATTGTACATTTCTACATTACCATCAGATATAGTAATACCACCGTTAAATGTTGCAGGAATACTTGTAGTTGATAATAATATTGGAGTATCTTCTACTGCGAAGTTTCCATCAGATCTTAAACCAAATCTTCTTACAACTCTATTTCCCCAATGAAATGAAATATTAGGACTCCAATCAAAACTACTTTGAGTTGCTAAAGCATAACCTCTTTCTCTGATTTGAAATGCTCCTCCATACTCACCTGAAGCCATTGTGGGTGCAAGAATTTGTCCTGTAATTGTTCCACCTGATAATGGTAAATAAGAAGTCAAAGCAGATGATGTAATGAAACCATTAGGGTTATTTGCGTTATATGGAGTATATCCAAGAGCTGTAGTAACTTGTGAAGATGTTAAGACAAGTGATCCTCCAAGAGTAATGTTTCCAGATCCTGTAACATTTCCTGAAAGCGTAAGTCCACTAACTGATCCCGTACCTGTTACAGATGATACAGTACCCCTTGCATTAACCTGCCCTTGTAATTTTTCAAGTGCGGTTTCAAGAGTGTCTGTGTTTGATATTGGGGTATTAGGTCCTAAAGTATAAACACTAAATACTTGATTCCATATTGATCCTGCTGAATGATATGTTGTTGAATCTATAGATCCGTCAGCTTTAATGAATTGTGCAGAACTTCCTGTAATATATGAAATGCTAGTACCGTTCATACGCACAAGTCCTATTCCATTAAGGGTTGTACCTGTAGGTATTGTCCATGAACGGTCTGAACTTAAATCAAAAGCATTACCGTTAATTGTAAGTATTCTAGAAGTTGGAACTCCTCCTAGTCCTGCTAAAGTATATGTTGGAATATTTAATGTGTTTGAAATAAAAGTGGCTGCACCGCTACTACCATTTGTAGTTAATGTAATTGCATTTTGTTTATTACTAAATCTATTATAATCAGTAGCTGATAAAACACCAGTTTGACTTTCTGCGGCCAATAAAACACTAAAAACACCAGTGATACTATTATACACTAGTGGACCATTGGCGCTTAATGAAGATAATGATATTTTGGTATCTAAAGCACTTTGTAGCCCTGTAATTTGGGAAATAGTGTGTGTATGTGCAGATGGAGTAAAGGTAGTAGGAATACCTAATAACTCACTAAACTGTGTGCCATGAGGGTTTCCTGATGATGTTGAATGTATATAAGCATTATCATAATTTACTTTATCCGCATCTTTTAATAATCGTTGACCATTTGTCCAAAATCCAGCTATATTAAAAAATACAACCCCAGTTGAAGTATTAAAATATACTTTTTGTCCTGTTGTTGCATTTGTTCCTGGATTAGTATTAGACAATATAATTTCTGGCAAATCAACCAAATCGGTTAATGGAATTGTTTTAGTAGTACCGTTGTCTAAAGTAATAATCAATGACTTTGTAGCTGAGTCATAATTTGCATCTTTAAATAAAGATTCTATTGGTAAATCAATAGTCTGAACATTTCCTGTAGCATCTGTAAAAGTAATCACATAAGTTGAAGAATTCATCTCTAAATAAGAACCTTGTGATTGTGATTTTGGCACCTTACCGTCAATAAGATCCGCTTTATTAGATTGTAAATCTGAAATATTAGATAAAATTTCAGAAAGATCAGTTTCTTTTACTTGGATCCAATTTGTTCCATTATAATAATAAAATATATCATCAGAAGTATTAAAATAAATCTGGCCATTTTCAGGATTATCAGGAGCTGAACCCAATCTTTGAACTACTGCATTAAGTAATTCATTTTGTTCGAGATCTATTGATGTAAAAAACTTATGTGGCATAATTCATTATTAATTTAAATATACTTTCCCAATCGAAGCAGAACTAAAGGTTATTCTTATTGAATTCAAGTCTATATATTGTATTTCACCGTATATAATGTTGCCAAGTTGATCAACAACTGTTACCGATGGGAATTTGTAAAGATTATGAGTTATTTCCCAAACTGTTGAGCTAGTGTTCTGAACAAATACAAAATTTTTGTCCGATTGTCCTCCTATGGTAATGTTTGCATCTGGATAGTCAACATCTCCTCCACTATGATTAGTTATTTCATTTGGTTTACCAAAACCTTTTAAAGTCATGCTAAAAGTTATGTATTCCTCACTAGAAGCAGAGTCTGAAATAGAAGTAATAATTGCAAATCCAGTTTCTTCTACATCATTATAAAGATATTTCCTCTTCCATTCAACAAGCTCTCTATTTCTTTTTTTATCTCTAAGTTTCCAATAAGAAAGAGCATTGCTAGGTCTATCGTCTGTCATTACACATTCTAAACTGATGCTGTATGATTGGTTTGTTACTAAATCTGTGCTCCAGCCTTGATTATCTCTAGTTGTTGTAGAAATTGTTTCGGCTTCCTCACTCATAGCGTTTGATATTTCACATGATATTGGGAACCATAGTGAATTATGTCTAATGTATAGAATTGAGCTATTACCTTTAATGCTTTGCATAATCTCTAATATAACGAAAATCAACGATTTAAGCAAATGAATTAGCCTCAATAAAAAGAAAAAACCACTATGTTTTAGTGGTTTATGATTTTATAGTAACTTTCGTTGTATTTCCGTAATCGTAAGATTTCTCAACAGTAAAAGAATTTTCTTCAAGAGGATCATTTAAAAACTCTCTACTTTCTAACTTTATGGTATTTGCATAAGTATTATAAGTGTAATCTATAGGAAGATATTTCCCTTGCAAATTATCAATCTGAATAAGTGAAAGAAATGGAATATAGCCATAAATATCTCCTTCGAAAGTTTGCATTGGTCTTGGAGCTATTCTCAGATTATCTTCAGCTGCTATAGATAACAATTCTCTTTCTTCATCAAATCCTTGGCGATACCATTTTGCTTCTAATGGATTTTTTTCTTCATTAAGTAGTGTACCATAATAAACTTCAGAATAAGTATCTCCATTATAAACTACTTTATCGTTTTTTGTTTTAGTTGCTTTTCTTTTTTTAAACTGCGCATCATGATACTCACCTTTAATTCCAGATGAATCTTTTTTAGGATTTGCATTAATAGAATATACCGCAAATTTTCCAGGATAATCCCATGCAGGAACTGAAGCCAGGTCTATGCCTATTTTTATATTTAAAGAACCTGTTTCAGGCATAACCGTATTAATCTTAACTGTTTTTTTTCCTAGACCAACAGGGAAAAAACCATCTTCTTCCTGATTTTGACCTTCAAAAAAAGAACTCCAACTATTCTCAAAAAGAACCATAGGTAACTCATTTGTTATTTCACTCTTTTTTTTCCAGACAAACCCATTGACAAGTATATAGTTATTTGTTTCTAACTGAACAGGCATACCATAAGAAAAACCCTCATTTCCGAATGTTATACTAATCTCAATCTCATCATTAGCTCCAACACTAATTGGATCCGCTATAAGTATTGGAGAAAAGAAATAATTCGCTCCTATTGGCTCAGAGTATGTCCAAATACCGAATCCAGAATCATTTCTGAAAACTTGATATTCTGAGTTTACTACAGTAAAACCAGAAATATTTAATCCATTGCCTAATTTTAAATTTGGATTATCTATAAGATTAGCAGTATTTCCATACTTGTAATGAACTCTAAAAGCCTGGCAACTTGCTGAAATTGATTTCCTTTGGTTGTTATTGCAATGAATAGCATCAAAATAATTGTCTGTAGAATTTATATGAGAACCAATTATTCTATTTGTATAAATAGATGAATCTGAATCATAACTACCCTCTACAAATCTTTTAAATTCAATGATTTCATCTGTATCAATAGGCCTCATTATGTACCATTCACCGTTTTGCTGAAATATGCAGGCGTTATAAGTATCTAAAATAGACTTAATAACCTCCTCACAATCCATTATTTTTTCTTTTTCTACATCCTGGTAATATCTATCTGTATTAATAAATACCTGATTTAAAATCGTATGATAATCTGAAGGATTAAACTTATCATTGAAAACATTAATACTAATATTTATTGGAAGATCTATCTTTGTTCTTATGAGTGCATAATAAATAGCTTCAAATTCACTCATTTTTTCTGTAAAAAACAATCCATCATTTCTTACAAAAGATAAATCTTTTAAAATATTAAGACCATCATAGCAATCTAGTGAAAGAACCCACTTATCAGAAACCCAATCTTCATAAATACCATCAGGTTTAATAAATCCAACAAAAATCAATTGATTGTTTCTGTAAAATTTAACCTGAAAAGTTTGTTCTTCTTCTGAATATAAATCCTGTAAAGAAACATAAACATTAGCCTCTAAATCAATTGATAAACTACTAGAAACTATAACATCGTTTAAGTCTTTTCTTTTATTGTATTTATGAGTACATTTTCCGTTAATCTGTAAAATATCACCTTCATAATCAAGCTGAAGTATATCACATCTAAAAAAATCGTTTTCTAGATTATAGTATTCAAGCCAGTATTTTAGATTGTAATTTCCCAAAGTATTTTTTTTAGTTTCCTAATCTTGTTAAGCGTTCTTGATTTTTAGAAATAACACCTATCAAATCATATCCATTAATTTTGAATACAACTTCACCGTTAAAACCATTTGATGGGGAAACGCTTGTGGAATAATTTGGATTACTTGAAGCTGTATTAGTAGATATTGATCCGCTAGAAGCCATAGATCCTGCTCCTCCACCTTCTGGAATTCTTGATACACTTCCTTTTATAAAAGCTCCTAAAGCAACTAATGCAATACCTGCAGCAATAGCTGTAAATGGATTTGTAAATGCTTTTTTAATAGCAATCATACCAATACCAATACTAATTGCAGATTTACCTAATTGAATTGCAATGTCTCCTATAGTTGAAAGTAATGTTTTCCCTAAAGCCGAAATAATGTTACCTCCTGAAGCAATTGCTCCACCTAAAGCTTCTGCCATACTAGCAACACCAGAACTTAATCCTTGAGAAAGACTTTCTGTCCATGCAATTGATATGTTAGCGCTAATCTCCTTCATTTTTTCACCCAATCCAAGAAAAGCATCAACAACTAATGGCCCAGCATTTTGACTAATTGTATTAGCGTGCTGGTAATATAAATCTTCTCTTTGTTTAAACAAACTTCTTTCGACTTCAATAGACTTCTCCTGATCTTTTTTTATTGAATCAGGCATTGTTATAGCGGTTAATTCTATATCTATTGGTTTTGTCTTTTTGGTTTTACCAACCTTTTCTAAGCCTTTTGATATTTCTTCATTTGCAGTACTTTCTGTTTGTTGAGCCAAATTAGGCATTGAAATTCCAATATCTGTAATTTTTGCTCTTTTATTAGCTCCGCTAATATTATCTATTGCAGTAAAAACATTTTCACCTATGCCTTTTCCTATTGATTTAAAAGTATTGATAATATTGGATCCGAATCCAACAGCAATACCTTTTATAGCACCAAAATAATCACCATAAGCAGATTTTACAGCATCTAAATCACCAGTTAAAGCTCCTTTTATACCTTTTCCTATTGCTGCAAAAACTTCAACTATTCCCTTTCCAACGGTTTTAATACTTTCCCATACTCCTTTTAAGACATTAATTGCAACTGTATATATGTTTTTGAATGTTAAGGCAATACCCTCAATAGCAGTTCTAAATACGATACTTTCATTGTAAAGATCTATAAAGTAATTAATCGTATTTAAGATTATCGGTTTTATTTTAGACCATTGAGTAATGAATACAGTTACTATAGCTCCAACTCCAAGAACTACCAATCCTATTGGCCCTGTAAGGAAAGTAAAAGCAGTACCTAAAGCAGTAACACCTGCTGTTATTGTTGGTAAGAAAGACATAAATCCACCAATACCAAGTAAAACAGGCCCTATTGCTGCTGCTAATCCTGCAAAAATAAAAATACTCTTTTGAATTGTTGGAGATAGACTATCGAATAAATCAACAGCTTTAGATATAAAATTTCCTATGCCATCAATTATTTTTGATAAATTAAAATTTCTTTCAATTGATTCTCCAATCTTTGAAAATGCAATTTTGGTTGAATCACTTAAATTCTCAAAAGCATTTTTAATACCACCTGTTACTTTAGGTAGTTTTTCAAATTCTGTCGTGAGTTTTTGTACTACTTCTGAACCAGTTAATCCTAGATTTGAAATAGCTTCAGAATCAGAAGTTCCAAAAGCATCTTTAAGAGCACCTCTTAATTGTGGAAGCTGTTCTGTTAATTGTCTTAAGTCTTGTCCGTAGCCACTTGTTTTATTTTGTAGCTGAGTTAATGCAAGAATTACAAAGTTTAATTCATTCTTACCCTTACCAACAGTAGCTAATGCATTTCCAAAAGCAAGTAAAGACTTTCTAGCTTGATCTGCTGAAAATCCTGCGGCTTGTAGAGAAACAGAACCTTTTACTGCTTCTTCCAATCCTAAGCCTGGAAGCTTAGCAACTTCTTTTAATTTTTCAAATTCAACATTTGCTGCAGCAGCACTTCCCATTACAGCAATTAACCCTTTTTGCAAAGACTCAATTTCGCTAAATGACTTAACAGCAGCAGTTCCAAGGCCAACTAATGGTAAGGTAATTCCTGCAGTTAAACCAGCTCCTAAAGAGGCTAGTTTTTGGCCAATATCTCCTAGTTTTTCTACTTTAGACTGAAAAGAACTGATTTGCCCCTCTGCTTGATTTAAGCCTTGAGACAAACCAGATATATCTGCGCCTATTCCTACCTTAAAAGTTGAACTCATTTTTTACTCCAGAACTTTTTAACTTCTTCTAAAAATTGTTGTTGAGCCTCATTTGTTGCTCTATTTACTTTGCTTTTTTCTAAAGGCATAAACTTCTCTTTGCTCATCTTAGTGCCTTTTTGAGGTATTGATAGGTAGATGAGATAACTAATCTCTCTTACTTTCAGCCAAGAGTTTTTCTCTTGTCTTTCATACGCTATTCTCTTCAACTGAAACTCTTTCCAAGTCATTTCATAGACTTCATCAAGAGATCTACAGCCTAACTCTCCTAATGCAAAAGAAATTACATTTATTTCCCAGTCAACTTGCCACTCTTTGCTCGTGGCTTCTCGTTTCCCTTTTTTAAAACTTCTACCGCATCATCAATAGATTGTTGAGCATCTTCTGGCAAATGTGTTTTGATAGATTCATAAAAAGAAATTTGAAACTTCTTAAACTCATCTGAATTAATTCCGATTTCATCTACCCAGTCCATAACATCGTAAATGTCAAAATCAATTTTCTCATTTGCTCTTTCACAATTAAAAGCTAACGAATAAAAAAGGAGCTTTGGTAAAAATGTTAATGCTTCTTGTTCTACTCTTAAAAATAGTTCTTGCACACCGATTTTTTCACCTTTAAGAGCTTTTTCTAAAAATCCAAGCCCAAGTTTGGCGCCCCTTTCTTTTCCGCCAATGTTTAATTTAATGTAATTCATAGTTTTTTATTGGAATTTAAAAATTAGTCTAGTGGATCTACTGTAGAAAACCATCCATTACCTTGAAGCGTTGCTGAGAAAGTCGCATCTTCTTCTGCTGGCGCTGTAAGTTCTAAAGAAGTTATAATCCCTTCTCCATAGATTGTTTCAGTAAGAGAATCACTCTTTTTAGTAGTTTGCTTCCAATTGGTTAATAAACCTGCATCATTTTTAGATTTCATGTGCGTAAGTAACCAGTCATAAGAAGCTTTAGCTGTATCACCACCAACAGAGGTAGTATCGATAAACTGTCCCTCAAAAGGAATTTCATAAGACATAACTCCTGGAGTAATCTCTTTAGTTTGGTTACACTTTGTAATTACAGATTCTTTTGCTTCCTGACTTACAGAAATACCGTTTGAAGTTAGACAAGCTACAGGTCTGTAGTCTGATCCATCGTGAACATAGAAAATAATGTTTTTGCCTTTAACTGCCATTTTGCTTTAATTTTAAATTATATTTTATTAATTTTCTGAATATTGATTGAGTACCTGTATTTACTGAAATATCTGCTGGATACTCCCTTTTGTAATCTAAAACTGTAAAGTTTTCAATTGAAATATCTTCACAATTATTTACAACAGCCTCAGAAATGTCATCAACTAAAACCCTGCTTCCCTTTTTGTCATAAATAGTTACAATGTCCAAAGTAATTTCGCAATTCCATCTCATTTCACACTTTACTTCGTTACTCTCCTCTTTTGCCATTGTAGACATAATGATGTATGCCTTTCCTGCTCCAGATAAAGTGTCATAAATTGGAACATTCACACCATTAACAGTCAAGCCATTTAGTGTGTTTGCAAAATACTTTCTTATCCACTTATCAGGGTTCCTCATTATCTCTAATATAGTGAATTATAATTATTTAAGCAAATTATTTGAAGGGATTATAAAAACAAAGCACCCACTTAATTAAAAGCAGGTGCATTATTTTTTTTCTAATTTTTCTAACCGTATTTAGCTTTCAAAGAGTCTAAAGCTCTTTTTAAATCATTCTCATATTGTCTTTTACCTTTTACATATGCAGGATATAAGAAAGGCTGTGGCTCTATGCCTCTTTTTAAAATACTAACAGCAATTATATATGCAGCTTGCGGTTCAATGCCTTTTTGACTACACCACTCCTCTATTCGTTCAATCAATTCACTAAAAGAACCACCTCTTGCACCTTTATATTGAATTGCAACATCTGAAAGTTCTTGAGGCACTTTTACCCTGGCTCCAGTACCAAACTCTACAAAAGCACCATAATCCGCATTTACATTTACGGTCCAAAAATAATCTGTTTCTTTTTGTGGGTTAATTGATTGTTTTAATTTACCAATGTTTACAGGAGCTTTGTTTGCTGCATCAGCACTTATATCAAGAGCTGTAGCCGCAGTAATTGATTTTACATAACCTTTTGCTTCGTCTCCAAACTTTGCTAGTTCTTTTAATACTTTGTCAGCACCAATTACATTATACTTTACTTTCATCACAAAAGATGTTTATTTCAATACCTTCTAGGTTTACATCTTCAACTCCTTTTATTAAAAACTTTTTGCCCTTATACTCAACAAAACAATCTTCATCAATTTGTATGTTGTTTTTACCTCTAATAGAGAAAATTGCTGGATTTTCAAATTTATTTAATCCATAATCCGTAAACCTCCTTCCAACATTTCTAGTAACTACTTTTGCCCAAATGTTTTTTAGAAGTACAACATCACCAGAAACAACTCCTCCAAAGCCATCTTCTACCTCTCCTCTCTTTTTAATGTCTATTTTGATGTTGTAAGCTCTTGAAATCATGCAATAAATCTTTTGTAAGAAAACAAAATATTTTTTAGTTCTTGTGGAATAATGTTTGTTGACACATTCGACTCAGAGTCAAAATACCAATATTTGATAATTTGCAATGCTACTTGTATAAGCTCTGATGGAATTTCAGTTGGATCTTCATAGCCAACATTTAACTCAATAGAATTAGCATCATACCTGGTTTTATTAGCATACATAAACTTATCAACTCCTGATGGTATGTTATTGATTGGAAAATCATAAACATCAATAAAAATATCTCCTTCTAATTTGAAATAACTTTTTGATCTGTTGTAAAGGAAATGATTAGTTTGCTTTTCAATATAAGAACAAGCTGCATCACGCATCTTTTGGATTTCACCATCTGTTTCGGTAAAATCTTCGTCTATACGCAAATAAATCTTTACTTCAGATAATGGTAAAACGCTATCGTAACTCATTTACTTAGTTTCAATATTTTTTTTATTAGTCTTTACCTTTGGTCTAGATTTTACTTCTTGTTTTTCTGACTCAATTCTTTCAACTTCTTTCTCGAAGTCTCTTGAGTCTACAAATACTGCAATTTTTTGACTTACTGCATTTTCGTTTCTTTCCTTACCTAAATCTACCTGGTCTCCAATATTATATTGTTTTCCTGTGATTTTGTCTTGAGATTTTAATACAAACTTGATCATATTGTATGGTTTATTGCTCTAATATAATGATTTTCACACATATATACAAATAAAAACACCCTCTTAATTAAAGAGGGTGTTCCAATTAAAACTATGAAAAGTCTACTATACTACAGCTACTTTTATAGCGTTTACAGCAGTAGAGAAAGTTCCTTGAACAAACGCTTTCTTATGCTGATCTTTGATGTAATGAACACCTCTCATTTCAGCTAAGATTGTTACTAAGTTTTTAGTGAAGTCATCATTCTCATACCCAAGGTTGATATTGATTTCTTCTTTAACACCAAGGTTAGACTTAGTAAAGTCTCCAACTAAGAACTTACCAGCTTCGATAGACTGAGATTCAATTACTTGAACTCCAGAAATTTGAGCGCCATTAGCAGTCGTAAATGGAGGAAGGATATAATGTCCATCAGTTCCTTTTTCAAGGTCCATAAGAGCCGCATCAATTGGGTTTACTGCCACATAGTTTGGAGTAAAGTTTTCTTTAGCAACCAAAGCAACAGCAGTTCTTAAAACATCTAAATGGTTAGCATTGGCCACAGCACCTTCAAAAGAAGTTCCAGCTACAGAGAAAGTTGGAGCATATTGAAGAATACCTTTAAGGTTTGGTGCAGTACCGTTACCATTTGAAATTTGAGCATCAAGCTTAGCTTGGATAGCATCAACTAACTCAGTATTGATTTCATTTCTTAAGAAAGATAAATCATCTAAAGCCTCTTTAGAAACTTTTACATAAGCAGTAATCTTTCTTACAGAAGCAGACTCTTCTACAAAATCAAAATCTAATTGAGATTTTGCAGCACCTTCAGCAGTCATTCCTGCACCGCCTTCTCCTGCTACTTTATTTACCCAAGTTACCTTGTTTCCGCTTAAAGTGAAAACATTTACAATGTTTCTAAAAAGAGGAGCCTTTTTAGGTTGAGAAGCAACTGCATTGTCCATAGTGGTTGTCATTCCGCTTACATTGTAACCAGATAACAACATAGATCCAACAGCTTTAACTTCCATATTTACTGCAGCACCTCTGTTGTTTTTCAACTCAGTAACAGCCTTTAAAACAGATTCTTCAGAGAATTTCTTCTCAATTTGCTCAGCAATAGACTTAGCATCTGTTTTACCATTGTTTCCTAATCCTTGAAGTTTTACATCCAACTTGTCAAGGTGAGACTGCATTTTTTCTGCATCTTCTTTGGAAAGAGAAGCATTTTTAGCCTCTTCCAATTTAGTTTCAATAGCTTTTAGTTCACTTTGAACCTCAGCTTTAAATTCGTCTTTTAAACCATCTACTTTAGCTTTGATGTCCGCAAGACCTTTTTCTAGCAATTCTTTTACTTCCATGTTAAAGATTAAAATTTGTTAATAATTTATTTATTACTTCTGGCTCATCAGATTTCTGAGTGCTATTGTCTTGCGGCTCTTTATCTTTTTGAGTAGATTTTTTTCCAAGTTCAAAAGATTCTAACTGTAATTGTTTTAAAGCAAATTCTAGTTGAATTCCTAAATCATCTGATATATTGGCATTTCTGAAAACCTTAGCCAACTTTTTTATTTCAGCATTGATGTCATCTATCGTTTCATAACGACTCTTCATTCCTGTTAAAGGAGTATTGCTATTTGCGCCTAGTGTAACCGCAGAGCCTTCATACAATTTAACTTCTTTGATCACCCTCACGCCATCTCTATCTTCAGATTTAATAGTTTGGAAGCCAATAGAGTGTTCGCCAACAATTCCACTTTCATATAATACCCTTAAATCATTACCATAAGAAGTATCTGGGAGCGTAGCTTCAAAAGCTAGTCCAAAGTCATCTTCATAAAGTTTTAATGATTTTGCGCCACGATCTAAAGGCTTAGACCAGTCGTGTTGATATAAATAAAAAATGTCTTTTAACCTATCGTTAATTGACTTTGCAAAAGCTCCTTTTTCAATAATATCCCTATCAAAGTCTACATTTCCAAAAGCAGAAAAATAACCAGTTACGGTTCTATTTTCGGTGCTGACATCTTTTATATGCCCTGAGGCAATGCTTTTAAACTCTAAAAGTCCTTGCATTTCATTTTTATATTAAAGTGATTATCTCTAATATAATGAAATTTAGACAATTAAGCAAATTATTTGAATGAGTAATTAGTAAATATAATCTTCGTTTATTTCATCACCTGTAACGGATTCAATAATATAAAGACCATGTAATCGTATTTCATTAAGCAATAAGTCCATAAAGCTTAATCCATTAGTTGGCTGTATTTTCACATACTCAATCATATCCATGATTTCACTCATGATTTCTTCACTTTCAGTAAATACTATCAAGTCTTTTATTCTAGCTTTTTCTCCTAATCGAGATACAATTATTTCCATTATCTAGGTTTGAAAAATAAATTATAAATAAATTCAAAATGCCCTTTATCTTTTTTATAAAAAAGAACAGGGTTTCTATACATTTGTTCTATTCCCATAGAAACAATTTCTGTTGCTATCAATCCATTATATTGTTTTGATGAAGCGCTTCTTGCTCTGTAAAACTTTCCTACATAAGGACTAAAAAAACCACCTTCTTTATAAACTTCACTTAATGCATAAGCACGATTTAATTCCCTCAATGATCTCAATGGATTATTTTTCGTTCTTTCTAGCAAAAAGTCTACTGCACTCTTAAAAACTCTTTCATCTTTTTCCAAAGAATGTCCTAGTTCGTGCATTAAAGTAAATTTTGAACTATGAGAATTAATATAAACCGTACTTTCTACATCAATATAATATGCCCTATTGCTTCTTGTTTTCTTAATTTTTATCTCTACATTTTCATTATATCCTTTAGAAAGCTTTTTAAAGTCATTGATTGTATCTTTATAATCACTTCCTCTTGTCGTAATCATAGTTCCAGAAGAACCATCAATTCTATCGAGTAATTCTTTAAAATGTTTTTGATTTAAATTTTCTAGGTCCTTGTTTTTTTGTAAAAGCAATGGCTGTATTTCATTGACTTTATTATTAGCATCTTTATACGATTTTAATAAACTACTATACTCTTTATTATTTTGTAATAAATTTCTAAACTCATCACTTGACAAATTTAAGTTATCTCTTTGTATTCTATAATGTAAAGTATTTAGTTTTTCAGCTAGTAAATTTCTTTCTTTTCTTAAATTTTTATATTGCAAGTCAAGATTTTCAACCTCTTTGCTCAAATCAAAAGCACCATCGGTATCTTTTACAATAAAATCTGGTATTTTATCATTTTTAGGAGTTTGAGGAACTATATCATTTTGATTTGAAAAAGGTTCTGTGTTTTCTTGATTTTGATAGACTAACCTTCCGTTTGAATCTCTTTTTGGTCTAAGAGCAAAAGTACATCTACAGTTTACTACTTCTTCAGCTCCTGCGTTTTTATCTCCTGGATAAAGCATTTTATATCCACCTACATTAAAAAAACCATTTTGAGGAACCCTTTTACCATTTTGAGAAATATGAGAAGGTCTTTCTCTTCCATCATTTCTACCTATCCATTCTTTTTCTAAAACTAAACCACTTACTTCTGCAGATACATTTTTTGCGGCATTCATTGCAAAAGTAGTTTCTGTTCTTGCAATTCTTAAAGCTTGCCATTTATAAAAGTCTGGTTTTTTTACTACCCTTTGTATTTCTTTTCGCATTTTAAAGATATCTGTTTCAATCTTTGCTATGTTTATTACAGCTCTTGAAACTTCTGAGGCCATGGTTTTTGTCATGTTTTGAATCATGTTAAAACCCTCGTTTCTTAAATATGAAACAACTAGCCTTTGATAAGCTTCTGAAAATAGCGGAAATGGCTTTCTTTTTTGTTCAGATTGTAATTGCCTAGATATTATCTCTCCATACGAATTTCCTATACTTAAATACAGTTTAAGCATAGACTTTGTAAGGCTTTCTTCATTTATATTTATAAGAACTAAAGCCTCTGCGTTCTCAGGTGTAATATTATTGTAATTAATAGAATTTAAAAGCAATCGAAACTCTTTTAAAAGTATTCTAAGAGCTTTATTCTCATATCCTGAGTGAAGTTTACTAAAGTGTTCTAAAACTTTTTGACTCATTAAATGAACTCATAGGATTTATTTACATCTGCAACCGTTAATGATACATCATCAATTCTTTTTTTATTAGAATTTATCCATACAGTATTCATTTCTTCTGTATCTATTGTATCGTATTTAATAGCTTGTCTAAATTCATTTGGAGTAATTGGAGCATCTTTCATCCACTCAGTAAGTGTTTTAAGATCTTCTTGCATTTCTGGAGTCTCTGTAAAATCAAACTCTAAATATGCATTTTCATACCCTTTAAACTTTTTGATGAACTGATCATTTAAAGCTTCCTGGATAAGAGTAGCATCAGGAATAATAGAGTCTACTAAAACCCTCTTTTTCTCTTCTTTTATGTTTTCGTACTTACTACCATTGTCATTGTTAAGCAACTTATCAGACCAACCTAAAACATTACAGATTTGCTTTAAGTCAAAATTCAAGTAATCAAAAGGCTTTAATTCATCTGTGCTAACTGAAAGCTTTGTAAAGTCAACAGGAACAGAAACTCCAGCAATATTGCTCATGCTTCTATTATCAAGCTTCATCTCATTAAGTCTTTGCTTAAGTTGTTTGGCCTGTAATTCATCTAATACTCTATCTTTTGCGCTAATAAATCCAAAAACGCCACTATTTTTCATTGTTTTTAGATTGTGGTCTATAGCATCATTTGAACTTTCAATATTTCTCAAAAGAGAAGCTATTGGACTCAAACCATAAAGATGAGATCCATTAAAGTCATAGAAAGGGTTTGAATACTTGACATGAATAACATCTTTTGCAGGAAACTCTATAAACTGATCTCCTTCAATAAGCATATACTTTTCAATAGGACTTTCTTCTGTTAAGATGTTTTTAGATTCTTTAAGAACAATTTTAGTTAAGTGAGAAGGAAGAATATATAAAGAATTTGGAATGTTTTTGTTTAATCCATCTTCTGGACTTGGAGTGTAATAAAAAACATTACCAGTCAAGCTTAAATAAACCTCTGATAAAGCTTTAATATCCGCCCATGATTGAATAGCGTTTGGTTTTTTTAACGGCATATCCAATTCTACCTCCTCAAAACCTTGATTTTTTAGTTTCAAATTGTTTAAAAGCTGAACCGTTGAAAGGTTTCCTTTTGTTGCAAGGTTTAAATCTATATACTTTCTAAAAGATGTATTATCCTTTACTTTTTTAACGATAATTGGAATGGATTTTAGTTTGTCAGACTTTTGTTTGACTACTGAGAATACTAAAGGGTTTTTTCCATATCCTTCCTTTAGGTAAGTTTTGTTATTGTGGTTGTATTGAGCTTCTCTTCCTCCTATGTACCTAAAAAAAGCATCATAAAATAAATTTCTACTTAAATCGTTATTTGCATTTTTCTTGCTCAAAAAATTGAATAGATTAAATCCCATTGTAAATTTACCGTTTACCTCTAATATAGTGATTTTCAATTAAAAAAAGAATACTTCTTCAGGTTTTTGCAACTCAAAAAACATTCTCATCATCAATGCATCTGCATAATCTGGAGATCTTCCTAAAGTTTCCTTAATTTTTTCTTTTGGCAAAACAGAAAGTTTCCCATCCTTATCTATGTTATTTCTTTTTACCTGCTCCAATTCTTGTATTATAATTTGCTTTTGATCATCATTGGCTCTTATGTATAATTCATTAGCATTTATTTTATTCGATAAGTGGAAATAACATTGTGATTTTAAATTTTTATATTGAACAATAATTTCATTTTCATCAATTGGCTTAGCATTGTTTACAAAACCTTTGCAGTTCAATATATCTACAACACCTCCACCAACTCCATCCTCATCCGCAATTACCTGGCTTATGGGAACCGAATACTCTTTACAAAGTTTATTTATAGTATTGGTAATATCTGTTATGCTACTTTTTGCGTATTCTAGAATTTTTATTGCTCTAAATCCAGACCAAACAATTATAACCGCCTTATCTGATCCAAAACGAGCAATATCGGCTGTAATGTATCTTTTTCCATCCGATACATATTCATTGGTAAATGCGTTTATAATATTGTCGTATTCTATAAGTTTTGCTGGATCATTATCATATCTCCAATTTCCATAAAGGAGTCTTTGTTTATCAACTTCAGGAAGCTTATTTAAGTTATCAATGTAATGCTTTGATATATAAGGATTATCAGTTACTAAAGATTGTACAAACTTTCTATGATTTGGAAGATTACCCTTTTCGTGTGGAAGAAAATATTCGGTATAGTTCCAGTTTTTAGATGGGTTAGATGTCCATAGTATTTTCGGAATAAGGCTATACTTATCTAGGTTATATCTTATTCTAGATCCAACAATATCAAAAGCTTTTTTACTAATCTGAGCGGTTTCATCAAGAAAAGCATCTGTAATTTCAAGAGATCCGAGTTCATCAAAATTTGGATCACTAGGATAAAGAAATAAATCTTTTAGAAAAATTATAGACTTGTTTGGAAATATGATTTGATTTGACTGAGCATTAAACTTATAATGAACATTAGCCTTAAGCCCTTGTGCGTTTGCTACATAAAAAAAAGACTGTAAAGTAGTTTCTTTTAGTGTTTTTAATGAAGCTCTACCTATAAGTCCCCTGGTATCAGGATATTTTAATCTTTGTTTTAACTGCCAAAAACAACCTAAAATAGATTTTCCACCACCTGCCCCACCTCCATAGCCTACCTCATTTGTTGTGTCATCTTCTAGATAATCTAAAGCAATAGTCTGTTTTATAGATAGCTTCATTATTTACTATAAGTTTTTTCCTCGTTCCAGGTAATATTTATAGTTCCACTATTTTCAACATCCACTTTATCACCAAAAACTTTAGGATAAAACTTCGCCATTTTCCATTTTAAAGTCTGTAATAAAACATTTGCTGAAGAAGCTTCAATCTCTTTATTTTTTAAAGATTGCATAATATCATCTATTTCCTCCTCAAGTGCAATAGCCTTGTCCTGTTGACTATTTATATACAGGGTGCGTAATTCCTCATGCTCATTTTTCCACCTTCTAAATGTGGTCCAATCTGGATAACTTGAATCTTTTAAAATAGACTTAATATTATCCCCACTTGCCAATTCATCACAAATCTTTTTACAAAGATCAAAATCATATTCCGAAGGTCTAGCCATTTTACTTAACTTTATTGTATGTTATGATAATTCCATTTTTTTTAGTGGTAATAGATTTCTTTACCTTCCTACTTTTTATCTCATTAAGAATTTTGATGGCCTCGAGTCTTTCTTGCCAATTTTTTTCCAAAACCTCAAGTTCGTTGATTATGGAGCCTGATAATCCGTTTTTCATTTATCAAATAGGAATTTTAATTGAAAACTACCCATACAAATATACAAAAGTAAATTAATACTTTACTTTTTATGCAAATTTTCTTCTTACATATTCTGCTATAAGTGAGGCATCTACCATACCATCATTGAAGTTTTTAGATGCTGATCCTTTATTTGTTAACTTAAAATTTGTTTTCGGCCAAAGGTTGAGAGCTGCTATAATTGATGTTGCTTTTGTGTCGTTTGATTTTCCATCTGGCTTCTTTTGAATTTTTATGTGTTTCCAACACTCTTTTTGCCATTCTTTTGGCTTTACAAGTATATGTGGAGCTTCAATTCCAACAAGAATTCCTTCAATAAGTCCAACACAATGTTTTAGTGAGGCTACTGAAGATTTTGCAACCCCAAAAATAATATCTGGATCTTCAAGTGCTATTTTTTCAAATTTTCTTGAAGTTAGAATATCTCTTATTTCAGGCTTATTATATTCTCTTCCTATTAGAGGCATAGGTATAAGTTCTATAAGTTCAGAATATTGGTTTAATACTGAAAACGCCCCCTCTTTTCCTGGATCAATTCCTAAGTAGTATTTCATTAAATTTTTGTTTTTTCTTGAAAAAAACTAGCACCAAATACAGAGATGCCAGTTTTTTTTGTTTGAGTATTATAATATTTACAAACACAAAATGAGCCTTTTATTTCTTTAATTTCAAGTATTGTTTTATTAGCTATATGTTTTTCTCCAACTTTAGGCTTGTAAATATCTTGCATACTTTTAGTTTTTTATAAATACCCCATTTTCTGTTTTACCTGTGCGATCCTTAATCTCATTCCAAGCTTTTTCTAAACAAATTGCTGGCTCATATCCGCATTGTTTGGCGAGAATGATAAGTGTTATAAAAGAGTCGCCAATGTCGTCAACCAAATTCTCCTGCTTACCTTTCGCTAAAGAACTCGCAGTCTCACCAATCTCCTCCATAACCTTTAGCATCTGTTTTGGTGCATTTTCTAGATTAATTAAGCCTTTTTCTTCGGCCCAATTTGTAACATTTTCAATGTTTTTGTCAAATGATGATACATATTGTACTTGCATATCTTTAAATTTTAGTTGTTATAAATTTTCTATTTCTTCTTTTACTTGTTCATAATATTCTATCTCATCATTAATAGCATTGCCTAATGGTAATGAGTATAACGCTTCTAATATCTTATTGACTGCTATTAATGCACATTGTTTTGCTGATCCATGTTGAGCTTCTCCTAAGTCGTTTACTGTTGGGATTATATAATAAAAATCTAGATAAAACTCAATTGCTTTTTCTTTTGGTGTCATAAATTCTCTATTTCTCGTTTAAGTTTATATATAAGATTCATCATTGCATATTCATAAGTACTATGGTGCCAAGGTTTATCTAGTCCTGATGTTTTAATAAAAGGTTTCCATATCTTTTTTAATCCAAATAAAGACCATTTATATTCAAGATATTCTACTATATAACCTTTAGGTTTTTTTATTATTCTAAACATTGTCATAACTTCTCAATTTCTTGTTTAACACTTGACCAATAACCTTTACCTTTATATTTTCCTTGCCCAAGGTTAGGAATTGTATGCCGTAATGCCTTTATTATCTCACCAACTGTAATCAATGCACATTGTTTGGATATGGTTTTGTCGTAAAGACCTAATGTCGTATTATACCTATCTGCTCCTGCTATATGTGGCATATAATTTTCTACTAAATCTTTAGCTTTTTCTTTTGGTGTCATAGTTGGTTTTTTAATTCTTTAATAATTCTTTTAGTATATAACGCTGCATCTAATAACTCCTCGTAATGATGTTGATGCCAATCTAATAAAGATAAATCCGTTCTGTCTAAAGTAGTATTGTATTTCTTTATCCCAGTTTCGCTTCTGTTTAGTAAGTCTTTTCTTACCTCACCTACTATTCTGTCTTTTTGTTTTACTTTTCCAACAGGAGTGTTTCTTAATGATATTTTATACCAATTTCTTAATGATATTTCATACCAATAATAGTCTCCTTCTTCAGTTTTGTACCACTCAAAAGCTAACACTAAAGCCATTTTAAATGAAAATGTTTTATCTTTCCAAATTTCTTTTTTATACTTCTTTGCTTTTTTATACTCTTCTTCTGTTAAATATTCTTTTAACCACTCTTTAATAGTTTTCATATCGTTTCAATTATGTTAATTAGTTTATTTAGTTTCTTAGCTTTCATTTTAGAAACCTTTGTAAATACCTCCTCAAACCTTTTTTGTTGCTTTCTCCTTTCTTCCTCTTCTCCTTTTTCGATAGCACTTTCTATAAAGTATTTTTGAAGTTTTAGAAGCTCTGCTTGATAGTCAACAATTAAATGCTTAGGTCCAATTATCTTTTTGTTTCGCATCTCATCAACTAAATCATTAAGAAATTCAATACAATGGTTGGCAATTGTAGTTCTTTCTTGTACAAAAATTTGATCAGCTTTTGACAAAGTATTAAACTTTACAACTTTTTGTTTTTCCTTAGCTTGTTTCTTCATTATTTTAACTTGAAGAGGAGTTATCTTTTTTGGCAAAAAATCTACTGCGTTCATTATAAATTTTTGTTTTTAGTTTGAAAATTATAGCTAAATCCCTGCGGAAGCTTTATAACCTTTTGAGGTTGAGACTTTACTTTCTCTAGTATCATCTGGGCCTCTTCTCTTTCATCTTTACTTACTCTTAAGCTTGTAATTTTGTTTCCATTTAGCTTTTCTAATTGCGGTTTTTTTCTTTTGTCTGATTTTCTCATAAAACTCTCTACTGTTAACTTTTCTTTCTTTTTCTTTTGCGCCTCCACAAAAAGTCTAATATTCTCTTTCATTATTTCCTCAATTAACCCTTCAATCTGCAGCAATGATTTAGTTTCTCCTTTTCTATTTGGATGGTAGTAATGATAAAATTCATTTTTTAACATTACTGCAATTTCTAAAGCTGTCATTTGAATTCTAAAAATCCATTTTTGTTTTTAAGTTCCTTACCTAGCACATTAATGTTAAAATGCTTTTCATCATCAATATCTTTACCTTTGAAAACTATTTTCTCCATGGTTCCAAAACCAGGCTTTCTTAATTTTTGTACGCCTTGATAGGCATAGGTATATCCATTGATAAAAACCTCTTGGTTTAATTTTAATTCAGATACTTTCATTAAATTTTTATTTTTTTTGCTAATTCTTCTACTACCTTTACAGTTACAGCATTTCCAAGCATTTTGTAGCGTTGCGTTTTTGGTATTCTTTTAATAGCTCCGTCATAGTTTCCATATTCAGTCCAGTTGTCAGGGAAGCCTTGTAATCTCTCACACTCTATTTCGGTTAATCTGCGTATTGAAGAGTTAAAATTCAAAACAGGCTGACCACTTCCATCTTGTCTTGCTCTAGCTGGAATAGTTGGTGAAATATTATCTTTGATTTCACGAAATCCATTTCCATCTCTATGCGTTCTCCATGTACCAATTACCGCTTGATTACACGCACAATCTAAAGTTTGCGCTACACCTTTGCCAACTCTGCCTCTTCTTGTTTCAGAATTTGGGTTTGAAAGGTTTATGCTATCTCCGATTGTTGCAGTTTCGTAACCTTGTTTTGTAGCTGATTTTACAATGAATGTATTGGAATTTTGAACCTTTCCTTCTCCTGTTCCTATACAACCAACCGTTTGCCTTTCTTCACCCTCATAACTCTTTCCTGTTGATTCTCCGATAGGAAATACTCCTGGTTCACTTCTTCCATCAAGATGTCCGACAAGGTATATCCGCTCTCTATTTTGGGGTAAAAACCACTTTGTATTAAGCAGTTGCCATTCAAGTCTATAACCCCCAATGTTGGCAAAGGCTTGGAGAATTGCCCAAAAGTCTGCGCCAGAGTTTGAGGAGAATGTTCCTTTAACATTTTCCCAGATAAATACACTTGGTCTGAGGTCAGTAACCATTCTAATTGCGTGTTGGATAAGGCTACTCCTTTCTCCTTCAAGTCCTTTTCGTTTTCCTGCCAAACTGAAATCTTGGCAAGGCGATCCGAAAGTGATAATGTCAATGTTTGTAATGTCTCCTCTGAGAATATCTGTAACTGAACCGATGTGTTTTGCATTTGGATAATTAAATTTGTAGTTAGCTATTGCGTGTTTGTCTATTTCTGAAAAGTAGTGTTCTGTAATTTTATGCCCTGCATCTTGAAAACCTTTTGTAAATCCTCCAATTCCTGAAAAAAGTTCTATTACCTTCATTTTTTCATTTTACTTTTAAACCAATTATAAACTAGATCATTTTTAACTTCTATTATAGCTTTTGAACTAAGAGCATTTAAACTAAATTCAGAAGCTTTACTTTCTTTACCTTCCAAAAGCTTCTCTAACTCTAAAATTTCAAATCGGCTAAAAAGGCTTGATTTTTCCTTTCTTTTTTCATGCATTAGCAATTCCATCATTTTTTCATTTAGTTTACTTTTCTGGGCATCTGTGTCATTTATGAATGACTTTAATCCACCTTTTCTTACTACAAAATCATAGAATAAAAAAGCGTGATTACATTTTTCACCTTTTTCAATTGAATTCATAAGAGAAATTAAATTCTTTTTTCTTTCAGCTTTTTTATCTTCTTCTGTAATTTCCTTGGAAGGTTTTTCTAAAAAAGTTTTGATCAAAGAATAATCCCTATCGTAATCCTTATCATTTCTTCTAAACTCCAAGTAAGCGTTTTCTACTTCACCTAACTTTATTCGGTCTATTTCTCTAAAAAGCTTTACAGTTTCTCCATTAAGAAAAAGCTTTCTTCTTGATGCCATGTCAAGAGCTATCATAAACTCTGATGAAGTAAGAACACATTTAGAACAGAAATCCATTAACTCCGCTTTTGCAATGTTAAAATCACTATAAGGATTTAGTTCATTGTAATCATCAAATTTTGGATTAATGAATGAAATCACCCTAAGCGCAAAATTTTCTTTCTCTTCAATGTTGCACGATTTCAGCATCGATTGTGATATTTTGGCCATTGTTATTTCCGAAAGCTGCTGAGTTAAGCTTTCTGGCAAGTATGGTTCTAGCGGAAACTTTCCCACCTTGGCCTCCTGTGGTATTTCCTGAACTGTTGCTAAATGCGTTGTTTTTACTTTGATTAAATCCATTTTGATTAGAGTTTTGATTACTTATCCATTCAGCTTGAAAACCTTTCCATTGTTTTTCAGTTATTATCTTAAGAATGTAGTTTGGATTTTGATTTGCTTTTTCTACTTGTTTTATAAAGTTCTCAAATGCAAATTCAGAGTTTACAGCTTTCTTAATTTTTCTTATTCTAAGAAATTCATCAGTAAGCTTTTCATCAAATCCATACTCAATCATTGAATTGCGAAATGAAAAATCATTTTCTTTTTTTTGCGCAACTTTTTTTCTTTTCAATTCCTTGTTTTGAATATTACCTGGATAAACTTGTTTTTCGTTTTGTGAAATTCCAGATATACCTTTTGATTCTTTTTCTAAAAGAATATTTACTTTACTTTCCTTTACTTTACTTTGTGTACTTTTTGTATGCATTAATTTGCTTGAAGCGTAGTTATTGTATACATTAACTAATAAAAAAGGTAAATCATCAATATTCTTTCTCCTTTTGGTTGCTTCTAAGAATCTTTTTTGGATCCCTGAAGAGGTAAGTATTTTTTTCTCACGAAATAAAAACTCATCAAAGAACTCGTACTTCACAAGTTTATTTACTACCTCATCAATTAATCCAGAAGATAACCCACCTAGCCTTGCCATTTTCATCTTCAGCAATTCAGAGTACTCCACGAAATATCCATTTCTATAAATTTCACAAAGTAATCTCAATGCGACTATCTCGCCTTTTACTGCGAACTCCCCCGAAATAGCCAGGATTTTCTCATCTTCGAAAAACCCAATATCTAAAGGGAAATAATCTAATCCGATTTTATTTGGTCTTGCCATGTACTACATTATTAAATGAACCACTCTTTGAATCTGTTTTCAATCAATCTTTCTTGAATGAAATTTACCTGGTATATGTCCTTTAAATCTTTAATTCTCCTTCTTAAATCTCCAACACCATACTTAATTAATGCAGATGCTGTTGTAAGTCTTTCTCCTCTTAAAAGAGCATCAATAACAATTTTGCATTGCCCTTTAAATCGATCAGTATTTGTAATAAGAATTTTTTGAGAAAAAGCATTATTTTCTTGCCTTGTATAAGTCTTATTAATATTTATTGTGTTCATGGTTGTTGTTTTTAAAGGTTTTACATTGGAAGATTATCTTCTTCAATCCAATCGTAATCTGTAGAACTAGCTTCTTGAATTTTAGGCTCTGACTTCTTTAAATTTCCAATGTAAATTGATTTGATATTTTTACCATTTTCTGAAACCTCAAAGAATTCATCTTTCAATGGAACTGAAATAGATGCAATGTTTCCAAATTCATTTGGAGCATCATTTACATAAACATTTACATTTATTAAATTCTGTCCTTTTTCAGTTTTGTAAGTTTTAAGCTTACCTGATTTTAAGTTTTCTAAAAGCTTTGTGAAGTCTATGCTTCCGTAATAATTTTGACTCATTTTATTGATTTTTAAATTTTATTTATTTGAACTCAGGACAGGATTCGAACCTGTACGAACACCATACTTGTATTTCTACAATCTCCATTATTAAGATCCAGTACCCAGAGGGCATAAGACACTACTTAGCTGGTATCCATCGTGTTCTATAATGGGCATTTCAATTAGCGTCTACCACGACCAGGGACACCCTAATCCTTCCGCCACCTGAGTTTGGTTTTAACTTTATGCTGTTACTAGTAAAGCATTTGCCATTGTAATTGTAAGATCATTTAAGAATTCTCTACCTCTTGCAATTTGTTCATGTAGCATTTCTAATTTCACCTGGTCTTTTTGCAGATGAAAAACTTTGATTCTTAACTCTTTTGGAAGCTCAAAGAAATCAGTAAACCATTCTTTTTGAATAAAAGAACTGCTATTGCATAATTCTTCTAATCCTTCCTCAGTATAAATAAGAGATTGAATTTTTTCTACAACCAATTGAATATGATCCTCTCTAATATTCCCTTCTAAATCAAGAATATTTTCTTTTCTGTCTAATGAGAAAATCTCACTTTCTATAATTTTAATTGGAGTATCAATCAAGCAGTAAATCAACTCAGACTCATCTTTGCCAGTAAGGTCCATATAGCCTTGAAGTTGCCATTCATAGTCTAAATTTGGAATTTCATTTTTGTACATTGGGAAAGTTGTAAAATCATAAGATGACTTAAAATCCCTAACTATTCCTTGCACATTATCTGGCTCACCTGTTATGTATTGATCTTTAAACCTTGCCTTATTTTTTACTAGAAGCTTTCCGTAAACATCAGTATAAAGTGAAATTGATTTTTCTTCTACAATAGTCCCTTTTTCGGTGTACTTTGTTTGAATATTTTTACTTCTACGCATTACTTCCTCTCGGTGAATTGTTTCTAAGTAAGTTTTAGTAGTGGCCGAAAGTTCTGGTTTTGCATCTCTTTTTTCTATTAACTGTCCCAAAGTGATCAATTGCTTATCGGTAACTTTACCAGCCTGAACCTTTTCCTGTAATCCAATCAATGTTTCAGCCTGTTTTTGTGTCAAAGGTTCTTTAATACCTGTCATTAACTTACCAAGTGAAGAACATCTGAATAAATAATTATTAAAGTCTATTGCGTTCATGTCTTACTTTTTAGATAATTCTTGTTCTTTTTCGGAATATAAATCTGAAAGCTCTGGGTAGTCAGAAAGGAAAGGAGCGCACTCTTCTAATTTCTCTAAAGAGTTAGCAGTTTCCATGTGCTTAATAATTCTTAACTTTTCCTCGCTTACTTCAACATCAGCATCTATATCGATTGTCTTTGTATTATCCACATACTGAAATTGTCCTTCCTCTGTTTGTACAGATTGATCAGCAAGTTGTGCTGTTTGCATTTCAATTGAAAGTGGAGCGTATTGTGCTAAAGTATTTTTAAGAACTGTTTTTTTTGCCATTGCATCAAACTGATCCGCATCATTCCAAGGTGAAAAAATGAGTTTTCCTTGTTTGTTAGTTTTTCCATAAGTTTGAGAGTATTTTGAAGCGTGCTTTTTTACTTTCTCTAAGCTCCAATATGACATTTTTTCAAAACCGTTCAGGAGTCTGAAATAAGCTACATATCCAACTACCTTACCTGCTCCTTCAACACTAAAATCCGCATCTAGTTCTTCCGTTAACCTATTGAAATATTTGAATTGATTTTCGTAAACTTCAATTACATTAATTCTAGAAAATTGTCCGCTTCTTTGGGCCAATTGTACAAATCCCTTCCAACCTAATTGAAATTGAGCTTGTCCTTTATATGGAACAATATGTGCAAATCCTAAATTTGGATCAATTGGTAAGTCTAAAGCTGCGGCAGTTGCTGCTGCATTAAGAACTGTGTGAGGATCTGCAGTAACAAGAAGATTATTTCCATTTACTGTTTGGAGTACAGAAGAAATAAATCCTTGAGTTTTTTTACCTAATAGTTTCTCAAATCTTTCTTGAATAGACTTTTGAGAAAAAAGGCTTTTTGTAGTAAGTTCTCTCATTGTATGTATTATTATTGTTTTAGATTTTTGTATTCTTTGATAAACTCATTTAGAGCTATTATTTCAAATTCAGTCAGGTTATCATAACCTAATCTTTTACCATTTACATAGAATATTCCGCCTATGTTTTCAATTGATAATTTTATCATGATGCTAGTATTAAAAAGTTTGATTTGTTTTCTTTGAATGAAATATTTGAATGTCTGAAAAGATTGCAGTTATGTTGGCCATCTATAGCTCTTGAACGCCAATATCCTACACCATCAGAAAACAAATTCCATGTTCTATATCTGTTTTGCCAAATACGGATCATTCTTTTAATCTTATTATAAGCTTTTGTCCCCTTTAGAATTACCCCTTTTCTTTTTTCAGTCAGAAGAATAAACTTATTACCGTTGATAAGTATTGATGTTCCATCTCCTAGATATAAACTTCCATGAACAATGTATTTTTGTGAACCTGTTCTGTAAGAAACCAAATAATAGAATTCTCTTTTGATAACTTTTCTGTTTAAAATTGTACTCATTGCTGTATTGTTTTATTGTTTTTTTATTTGATATTTTTTCTTTCCATCTAACCTTGCGCAGATCCTACGAACTCTTGCTTCAAAACTCTCCACTTCCCCAAGTATCTGAGTATATATTTTATCTCTTTCCGCAGGATCTACTACTTGGCTAGTTATATTTTTTATAAGCGGAATAGCTTGTTCTGATGTTAACCCTTTCATAATGCTTTTACTGATAATTTTTTATTATGCTCAAAAATTTCTTTATCTGTAAAACCATTAGCTCTTAGAAATTCTACAATAGTTACATTTTGTCGTAAGTATTTGCTTTTTCTCTCTAGAGCCCTTATCAATGTAACAGGCTTTTTAACCCCCATAATCAGTAAAAGTTTTGTAAACAATTCTGGTGAATTGAGAATTTTTTCGAGCATTTCGTTTTTTACTACCATTTTTTTATAACTTTGTTGAACATTTACATAGCAAAGATAAAGAAACTTTATTTATGTGCAAATAAAAAATAAAGAAAGTTTATTCAAAAAGCGTAAGTAACTGAAAATCAATGTTAAAAAATTTATTATGATGATAAACAAAATCCTTATACAGCAATTTATTGCACATTTAAAAAGTAAAAATTTAGTCTCTAATCAAAAGGAATTTGCCTTTAAAATAGGGTATGGAAGTGAATCATCTTTATCTCAAGCTATAAGAAAAGTGCCATTACCAGTAGAATTAATCAATAAGATAAAGAAAGTTTATCCTGAATTCGAAAAATGGCATGAAGAAATAAGTAGAAAGCATAAAGAAGTTCCAGAAAATTTAATAGAAAAAGTTCCAAACAAAAGAAAAACATTTGATCCTATTTATGAAATTCAAACAGTTCCTGTATATGACTCAACAGCATCTTTAGGTCTTGTAGAAATTTTTAAAGGTTCTGAAAATGGAAATGTATTAAGTTATATAAGTATTCCTAATCTTCCTAAAAGTGATGGAGCTATATTTATGACAGGAGACTCCATGTACCCACTTTTAAAATCTGGTGATATTGTTGCGCTTAAAATCATTAATAAGCTTGATATCATCTATGGCGAAATGTACTATGTAGAATATTATGGAGAAGATGGCGAAATGGAGTTTAAAGCTGTAAAATATGTTAAAAAATCTGATCTAGGAAATGAGTATGTACAATTAGTATCATATAATCAACATCATGAACCTAAAGACATATTTATTGATCGAATAAAAACAATAGCCATTGTAAATGCTTCAATAAGATACAATAGACTATAAAGTTGTAAGATGTATACTTCAGATAAAAGAATGTTACAGTTCTTGGAAATATGTAAAGCTCAAGGCATCATAAGATTTGATAAAGAATTTTGTGATCATATAGAAATATCAAAACAAAGGCTACAACAAATTAAGAACTCCGATAAAGATAAAAAACAAAATTCTCATTTTACAGCAAAACAAATAGAGAATTGCAGACGAAATCTTAATGCAAATCTAGATTTCATATTTGGATTTTCAGATATTCCGTTTTTAAAAAACACAAAAAATGCACAAAAACCATAAAAAATAATAAAATTTCAAGATACTTAAATTGCTGAAAATCAGTTTTATAAACTTTTGAAAAGAGGAAATAAATAATCCCTTCCTCTCTGCAAAACCTTTGCAAAGAACGATGAATAAATGGTTTTTAATTCTATCTTTGTAAAAAAAAGCACAAAAGTGCACAAAATTGTTTTTTCCACTTCCCCAAGTATCTGAATTTAACTTAATTAATTCAGTATCATGAAAAACAATTGGACACAACCAAAATTGAAAACCTACCCTCCTGACTCAGACAAAGAGTGGTATGTTTGGTTCCGTTTTAATGGCGGAAATCCCATCAGAGTGAAAGATGGACTTAACAAAATCTTAGACTTAGAAGAACGGAAGTTTGAAGGCTTAGCTTTGGCAAAAGCCATAGAAATTCGTTTGAAAAAAGGATGGATTCCAGAAAGTAAGCTTTATCAAAGAAATTCAGAAGTTAAAATGTCTGTTTTAGATGCTATTGATTTTGCCCTGGATAAAAAGAAGCCTAATTTATCTCCCAAAAGTATTTTAGATTACGGATCGACAATTAGATTTTTTAAAGACTTTATCATTAGACAAAAAATCTCAAGAATGTTGGTAACTTCAATTGAAAGACATCATATTAAACTCTTTCTAGATGAAATGCAATCACAAAGAAATTGGGCCCCTAAAAGTTATAATAAGAATTTAGGCTTTATAAAATCTCTATTTTCGGAATTGGTAGAATGGGAAATAATTAAAACAAATCCTGCTAGAGAAATTCGAAATAAAAAAGAGTTAAAGACATTTGCCAATTTGCCTCTTACTGATGAAGAGCATAAAATCGTATTCAATCATATTAAAAAAGAAAATTTTGGTTTTTATGTCTATTGCTCATTTATTTATTATTGTGGTATTAGACCTTATGAATTACTTCAATTAAAAGTTAAACACTTAAATCTCGATAACAATTTAATAGAAGTTCCAGGGCATATATCAAAAACAGATAATGATTGTCAAGTTCCATTATTGGGAAATTTACCAGAATTACTAAAAGAATTTAACTTATCTAATCGAGAAAATTTCATTTTTGGTAACTCAAAGCCTTATGGGTGTAGAAACTCTAACATGATGCAACCAAACCCTTATATGCATAAAAGAGAATACCCAACAAGACTTTGGGAAAGCTATGTTAAAAAAACGCTAAAAATTGATAAAAACCTTTATTCACTTAAACATAAAGGAGCTGATGATAAGTTAATGGCAGGGATGCCATTAAAAACGGTTATGAATGTTTTTAGACACTCAGAAGAAAAAACTACAGAAATATACGCTAGGGCAATTAAAACGCAAAGATTTGAAGAAGCTAAGAAAATTCAATTAAAAATATTTTAATAAAAAAACGGACTTTGGGGGAAGTCCGTTAAAACAATAATTTCCAGCAATGAGAGTATTTGGAAATCTTTACAAAGATAAAAAATTTAATTAACTTAAATAATTTAAGTCTACCAATTACTTTCTTTGGGAGTATACTTATTCATATCAAAGGTATTTGTAAAAGAATAATTAAAAATTTTAGAATCTTTTTTAAATGCCCCTCTAAATTCATTGGTGCCATTTTTAAGAGCTATGTTTTCTAATGTATCATTTATTTCACTTATGTTGAAATCATTTCCAGTATTCTTATACTTGCACACCATATTTAGCAAAGTAACTCTATATTTACCTTCTTTTGACTCAATATATCCTTTCCCACTAAAAAGTCCTGTAGTTATGTATATATTAGTCATCATATAGCTAGATCCTGCGCCTTTGTAATCTAAACTATAATTCTCAAAAGTAAAATCTACTCTTCCGTTATCGGATGAAGTAATTTTTATATTCGGTATATTTTTAAATGTCTCAAGCAGCTTAACAGATGGCAAGCTATTTTCAAATACTTTTTGCCATGTTACCTGCCTATTTTCAGCAGTAAAACTTTCTATCTGCCCAAAAGCCATAGAGCTAAATAGTAATAAAAAATAAAATAAATTTTTCATGACATTAAATTTCTATATAATTATCAAAATCAACATTATTAATATTTGCAATATATTTTAAATATTCTCCAATTTCCTGATTTTCTACTATTTGAACATCATGTCCATATCTTAATAGTGGTCCAACTACAATAAAGCTAACAAAACTACCTGTTTGATCTTCTTTAAAATAATAAACATATGCAACAGGTAAACTTTCTTTTTGTAAAATAAATTTTCTCATAACTATACTTTTTTTTATTAAAAAAAACCACTCTATTGAGTGGTTAAGTTTGTTAAATAGTGTTCTTTCGTATGAATATTAAGCAAAATCAAACTGCTTTAATTCTGCTGCTAATTTATGCAAACCAGTTCTAATTTGCAAAGCTTTTTTTTCCGATAA
>JACCDV010924419.1_pt1 | contig 36027 bp, 30 predicted proteins | sample 7446131 | NCBI WGS metagenome assembly JACCDV01 (sample SAMN15323448, study PRJNA562643) | freshwater metagenome | isolation source: river surface water | place: USA:Blue River Watershed | collected 2017-08-17
CTTGGATAAAAGGGTTTTTGAAATGTGTAACAGGCCAAACCGTTTTACCTGCGCAAGTGATTGAAATCCGAGGAATACATGGAAACTTCTGTAAAGCTCATACCTGTTTTAACTTTTTAGATGTTCCATTTGGGCATGATACACCACATATTAGAGATGAAACACTTTCCAATGAAGAGCGGTTTATTAAAAATCTTGAACTTACGATGGACCAAACCAGATACGATATGGGCTAACCTCTTCTATTTCGTTGACAGCTCCCACGACTAAAGCCGCTGGAGCTGTCAAGATTTAATAACTAGTCGAATTTATACATTTAGGAATGATGAATCTTTTGAAGCAGGAGAGTTTTCACGACTTCAGGAGATGCCGTACCTTTTGTCATTTTCATGACTTGCCCAACTAGAAATTGGAATGCTCGATCTTTGCCTGCTTTGTAGTCTCGAATCGATTCTGGATTTTTTGATAAAATTTCATCGACGATGAGTTCAATTGAAGCTGTATCAGTCATCGGCTTCAATTCAGGGTTTTCATCTAATAGATCTCTTGGGGACTTTCCAGGCGTTGCCACCATTAAATCCGCCAATGTTTTGCCGATTTTACCCGTAATTTCACCATCTTCTATCATATTGACGAGTTCTGTTACATGCTCGGGATGAATTCCGAATTCCACCAAAGTTCTCCCGCTTTCCTTGATGCGACCCTCAAATTCAACCGTTAACCAATTGCAAAGTGATTTAGGGTTTTTGACATTTTTGGAACATTTTTCAAAAATGTCACAGAAATTCTTGTCGTTGATCAAAACAGAAGCCGCATATTCAGTGAGATGTAAAATTTCAGTATATCGTTTGAAACGTTGATGAGGCAGCTCTGGGAGGTTTTTCCTTAAATTCTCAATATAGGAGTCAGTTAAAATTAAAGCGGGTAGGTCTGGCTCTGAAAAATAACGATAATCATCAGCTCGTTCTTTCATCCTCATCAAAATGTTTTCTTTTCTCTCTGGATCAAATCGATATGTTGAAGAGCGTATTAATTCCCTAGGGTCTTCATTTGGATGAGTTTCGTAAATTTGAATCTGTCTTCGAATCTCATTTTCAATCGCAATTTCCATATTGGCAAATGAGTTCATATTTTTGATCTCGCATTTAGGTCGTAGCGCTGTTTCACCTTTTTTTCGAACTGAAACGTTGACGTCAATTCTTAAAGATCCTTCTTCCATATTGCAATCGGAAGCTTCGAGATAAAGCATAATAGATCGAATCGCCATAGCATAGGCCGAAGCTTCTTTAGGGGAGTGCATGCAAGGTTTAGATACGATTTCTATCAAAGGGGCCCCAGCTCTATTATAGTCAACCCCAGCAAACTGGGTGAAATGTTTGAGCATTCCAGCATCATCTTCTATATGAGCATGTTCAATGTAAAAAGTTTTGGATTGACCTTCTACATCTGCTTCTATGGACCCCCCTTTGATAATTGGATTTTCAAATTGAGTAATCTGATAGTTGCGAGGGCTGTCAGGGTAAAAATAAGATTTCCGATCGAAAGTGCTTCTTTTTGCAATCGTTGCATTGACTGCCAAACCAAACATAACTGCTTTTTTTACCGCTTCTTTATTTAATACAGGTAAAGAGCCTGGTTGACCTGTATCAACAATCCCGATATTGGTGTTGGGTTCATCTCCAAAACGATTAGGAGCTCTTGAAAAAAGCTTCGTTTGAGTACTGAGTTGTGTGTGGATTTCTAATCCGATTACTGGTTCATAAGATGCATAACAAATGTCAGTCATAGAATTAAACCTCACGATCGTATAATGGTGGAACTAAAGACGTTAAAGCGATGAATTGCTCAAGCTGATATGCAAACCGCAATACTTTGCCATCTTCTTTATAGGGGCCTATAAATTGAATGGATAGAGGGCGATGGTCATCTGTAGATCCAGTTGGAATCGAAATCGCAGGCAACCCCGCCATGTTGGCAGGAATAGTGTAAATATCTTGCAAATACATTTTAACGGGATCTTGAATTGAATAGAGCGGAAAAGCAGAACCTGGGGAGGTTGGCATTGCAATAATATCACACTCTTTAAATGCCGCTTTGAATTCTTCGATAATCAATGTCCTAACGCGTTGAGCTTTTTTGTAATAAGCGTCTTGATGGCCAGCTGAAAGAACATAAGTGCCTAACAAAATCCTTTGTTTAACTTCTTTTCCAAACCCGTCTCGTCTTGAATATTGATAAACTTCTTCAAGCGTTTGGGCTGATTCAGAACGTTTGCTAAAACTAATTCCGTCATAACGGGCTAAATTTGTAGAAGCTTCAGCTGGAGCTAATATATAATAAACAGGAATGGATTGTAAGCTCATCGGCAATTCGATAGGCCGAATAATACAACCCAGCTGACGTAGTTTTTCGAGGTTTTGTTCAAAATGCCCTCTTCTTTCTTCAGTCATGCTAGTTAGAAAGTCATAAGGAACACCTACAGTTTTTCCTTGGATAGAAAGCTTGATTGTATCGAGATAGCTTTCTTTAGTTTCTTGCAGACTTGTAGAATCTTTGCAGTCATGCCCAGATAAAACCTCTGACATTAAAGCCACATCTTCAACACAATTAGCTATGGGCCCGATTTGATCGAGTGAGGATGCATAAGCGACAAGGCCATATCTTGAAACTCTCCCATAAGAGGGTTTAAAACCGCAGGTTCCTGTAAATGATGCTGGAAGCCGGATTGATCCTCCAGTATCAGAACCTAATGCAATCGGGCAAAATCTAGCGCTGACTGAAGCTGCGCCGCCTCCAGAAGAACCCCCGGGAGTTAATTGTAAATTCCAAGGGTTTTTACATGGGAAAAATGCCGAGTTTTCATTTGTGGAGCCCATTGCAAATTCATCTAGATTATTCTTGCCGATTATAATCCCATCTTCTTCTTCGATCGATCGAACCACTGAAGCGCTATATGGGGCGATGTAGTTTTCTAAAATTTTTGAGGCGCAAGTCGTTCTTTCCCCTTGAATATGAATGTTGTCTTTGATCGCTATAGGGATTCCAGCCAGTTTGCCAAGAGGTTTTCCATCACTTAGTTTTTGATCTAGTTCTTTAGCTTTCTCTAAAGCTCTTTTATCTAGAACAGTAAGGAAAGAGCCGATTTGACCATCCTCTTTATGGATACGATTTAAAAAGTATTTGGTGATTTCTAAAGCTGAAACTTTTTTTTCTAAAAACAGCTTCCTGATTTCAAGGGCGCTTAATCGATACATAGGCATACATTGTCAGTTTAAGATTTTAAGATAGAAGGAACTTTAACCATCCCACCAACTTTAGATGGAACATTTCGCATAAAGTCTTGGATTTCTATATCGGAGCTTTCTTCATCGGCATCAAGGTAGAGGTTGGTATCCTCTAAAACTTGGACGCAAGGGGTAACACCCTGAGTGTTAATAGAGTTAAGGTGGTCTACATACTCTAAAATTGCCTCTAAATTGTGCATCAGCTTCTCAAGCTCGTCTTTGGAGCAATCGATTCTACAAAGATTGGCCAGTTCCTTTAGGGTATTTTCATTAAAATGCATCATAGGTATCAATCTCATGAAAAAATTTGTCAGATTTTAAAACCAAATGTTTCTGAGTGTCAAGGGTTTTTCAACTTTTGGCGGTGGATCAATATGAATTTTAAATAATTTACATGACAAATCCTAAAAATTATTTTAAATTGAGGCTAGATGGAAAGATTCCCTGTGGATAGGGCCGGTTCATCTGAAACAAAAAAAGAAAGGAGAGTGTCTAATGAAATTATTCCATTGGATCGTGTCTTTATTGGTTATTATAGGGGCGATAAACTGGGGGTTGGTCGGGTTTTTTAAATTTGATCTCGTCAGTTTCTTGTTCAGTGGCCATACGTCTTGGTTGTCTAGAATTGTGTATTCACTTGTTGGATTAGCAGGGCTTTTCAAATTAAAATGTCTTTTTTCTTGTAAATGTTGTCGTTAATTTTTTAAGGAGTTCTTTTTTATGAAAATGTTGAATTTAATCACTTCTATTCTTGTTGTCATTGGAGCGTTAAACTGGGGTCTTTGGGGATTTTTCCAATTTGATTTAGTTGCTTTTCTTTTTGGCGGTATGACGGCTGGATTAAGCAGAATCGTTTATGCAATCGTTGGTCTTTCAGGATTGTGGCAAGCTAAATGCTTAATTTCTAAAGCGTCTTGCTCTACTGGAAGAAAAGGTGGTGGTTGCTGCTAATTCGCTTTTAAAGCTCAAAATTTAAGGGGCATTATCACGCCCCTTAAATAAAAATCTTTAAATTAATTGAAAAATATCTTTACACTTTGTTTATAAGAAAAGATAAGCAAGTGGGGGTATTGTGACTTCTGATTCCAAAAGTATGGCAAGTGTCGCAGAACAATCTATTATAAATTCTACTCTTTTTCATCCCGTCGATATCATTACAGACCTAGAAGCTTTGCCGAATCGGGTTTACACCTGTCTAGAATTGATTACATCACCTCTTAAGCGGTTTATGCAATCTCGAAACTTAAGAGATAGACTTTCAAGAGCTTGTCCGTGGATGGAGGAAGGACAACTAAAAGAAATCGAGATAATATTTTTTAAAGTAAAATCGAAAGAGCCTTTTCAAAAAGAAGTAAAATTAAAAAAAGATCAGGTAATTGAAGGGAATAAACGCACTAGCTTTTCTTATATGATCAGGCAAGAAGATTTGATTGTTTTTACTAAAATTCAAGCGGGACATGGTAATTCTAAATCGGTTAAACAGGCGATTTCCATTAGTTTGGCAGGTGAGGTAAACTTGTTGTCGCATATTAAATTGAAGAAAGAAAAAAGAAATGAAAAGTACCAATCCCTTATTGAGCATGAATACGTAATTCGAAGAGATTTAAATTCTGAACGAGTGCTTGAGCCTGGAACTTTATATGTCTATCCATCCAAAAATAGCTGCCAAAAGATCACGTGGCTGACGCCTTATTATAATCGAGATGGAGCTTCTGTCCTTAAGATTGAAAATCCACTTACATTAGACGGTATCAAAGAAACGACCGTATTACCTGAAAACACTTTAAAGCTATGCCTCGAAATGGCAAAAGCGATTCAGGTGATACATCAGAAAAATTTACTCCATCGAGATGTAAAATTAGAAAATTTCTTAGTGGATTTCAATTGTGAAACAAAAAAGATTCAAAAAGTTGTAATTGCCGATGAGGCTTTTTCTCTTAATGAAGAAATCACACGAGAAATTTATATTGAAGTAGTAAATAACGGTAAAAAGGATTTTCATTCCAGAACAGGGCTGACTGTAGAGCAAGCCTTAGAGTTTAATCCCTTTTTTAAGTCGCTGTATCAAAATAGCTGTTTCCCAGCGACTGCAGATTATACTTCAAAATGTGCTAATCCAAATCAAAAAGATCGCAACTATCAAGAATTGTTATTATTCTTGACAAACTTAGACAGGAAGCTAATTGTTGGCACTCCGCGGCATATAGCCCCTGAAGTTTATTCTACTCGTTCCTACACAAAAAAAGTGGATATATATGCGCTTGGTCTTTCTATGATTCGATTAAAGGAGATGATGGAAAGATATAATTCATTTTCAGAGGAAGTTGGTGATCAGTATGATCAATTGGCTGAACAACTAATAGAAGATGATCCTCTTAAAAGACCTGATATTGAGCAAGTTGTAAAATCATTAGAAACAATTATACAGATTAAGGAGTAATTTTACTCCTTAATCTTAATATAATATTAAAAATCCACATCTTTTAAATTATTAATTATTAATTAATTGAAAAATTATTAACAATTAAATTGTCATTAAACTATTCCCCAAATAAATTGCGAATTAAGATAAGAAGTATAAGGGGAGACCCGGGGGTAGTAAATGCTGAATATCAATCCTTGGTTGAAGATTTGGATGTCTCCAAAAGAGACTATTCAAGCTGTTGTTGATCACGATCCGAAATATCGGTTCAATGTTTTTTGCTTCATCTATGGATTTGTTTGGTGTTTACAGACAGCTCAAATGTTGATGTTGGGACACTACTACAGTATAGGGGCGATCTTAATTTTATCCGCCCTTCTTTCGGTGCCGATCGGTTTTATTTTAATGAATATCACAACAGCTTTCTTTTATTTGGCGGGTAAATTATTCCGCGGTCATTCTAATTATTTAAATATTAGATCTGTTGTGGGTTGGGCTAACTTCCCTTCTGTTGTCAACATCCTATTTTGGATGGCGTTAGTGATTGTTTACGGCTCTGATATTTTTGTGACTTCCAATCCCGATATGTCCTCAAATTTTAATTTCGCCATATTGGCTATGGGGGTTCAGTTTATTTCTGGGATTTGGGGGATTGTGATCTTGATCGGCGGGATCGCTCAAGTGCAAAAATTTTCAAATTTACGGTCGTTTGGCTCCTTAATTGTAGTTTGTAGCTTATGGTTTGCTCTCACTATTTTATTAGTATATCTGCTCACATTATCCTCACAAGCTAATGTTGCTGCAATGTCCTTGATTCCTTAATTATCATATATAAGAGAGAGATTATGAAGTGGTGTTTAGCAACGGTTTTAAGTTTGCAAGTGGTGTGCTCGACTGATGTTTTTTCAGACAGCAAGCCTTTAGAAATATTATCAACTGTTAATGAAAGCAATTTTAAACAGTGGAAAAAACTTCAATCGACTGCTGGAAGATGCAAAATCGCAATGCCAGATCAACCTGAGCATCTGCAACAAAAAATGAGTCTACCGGAAGAAAATACTGAATTGCGATATGATGTATATGTCTCTGGTATCAATGATAAAGCGGTTTATATGATGCTAATAGCAGAATATCCTCCCTTAATCGATCCAAGCTACGCTGAACTCAGTTTAGAAAGTTTTTTGAATGGAATTTTAACTCAAAATCCGAATAATCGCTTGATTTTTGCAGATTTAGTCACTGTGCAAGGGCATAAAGGTTTAGATTTTTTTATTAAGACTAAAGATGTTTATTTTAAAGGAAGAGCGATCATGGCAAATAATCAATTGTATCTTTTAGCCATGGAATGTGAAATGCAACATTATCACGAAGCTTCATTCAACTTCTTTATTAACTCATTTGAGTTTTTAAAATAGCTATAGTTAAAAGAAAACGATTCTTAAAAGAGTTGCTTTCTTTTAACTTAAGATTTCTGAAGTTGTTTTAAAGTGAATTTTAACAACTTCTTTCAATCTCTCTTTTCCATATTTAGATATAAATGTTCTTGCTGCATCTTTGACGATTGCTGCCGCACCTTTAGGAAAGTCGATTTGGTAATGCTTTTTCATTTTTTCGAGCCCGTTTAAAAATCCAGCTCGAGCTATGATTGAAGCTGCTGCTACGACAATATCTGACTCCGCTTTGTGCATTTGCGTAAGGTTTAAATGGAGCCCTTTTCTTTTTAAAGCATTTTCTACAACATGCTTGGAAGAGGCGAATTGATCGACGATAACCGACTTGCAGCCTGTTTTTTGATGCAGGGTCTCAATAGCTTTAGAATGCCCCCAAGCTAAAAGGGAATTTAAGTTTTTGAATTGTTCGTATAACTCGTTGTAACGCTCAGGAAAAATGACAATCGATTCAAAGTCGCAAATCGCTTTAATTTTTTCACTCATTTTTAAAATAGTTGGATCATCGATTTTTTTGCTGTCTTTAATCCCAATTTTTAAGAGCTCGTCAAATTGAATTTCAGAAACATAAACTGCGCCTATTGATAGCGGGCCGAAAAAATCTCCTTTACCTGCTTCATCAACCCCGATTCTTGGCGTTCGGTCTAAATCAGCATGAGGATTGGTAAAGTTGAGTTGTTTAAGGATTTGGGGTTCCAAATAAAATTCGATGAAACTCGCAATTTCGCTTCCTTGAATAACAAATTTCCCGCTTTTATATAAAACAGCATTGACGCCACGTTTTTTTGCACAAAAAAGGGCCTCTTTTTGATCTGATATTTCAAATCCTTGATCAATAAGATCTTTTTTTAGTTGAGATATGCAATTTAAGTCGATCGAACACACAAAACAATTAGGAGCCATTATAATCCTTTTTATATAGAGATCGCTTAAGTTTTATCTAGTTTTTTAATTCGTTGTTCTATACTATCTCTCAAGCTCTCTTCAAGATAAACCAATATTTTTTAACATAAGGATTCTTACATGTCATCAATTTCTTCTTTGATACAACCAGCAACTGAATTTTCACCTCAAGATATTTGTTGCGTTTGTTTAGAAACATTAGAAGAAGGTAGCATAACATCAGGCGTTCCAACCATTCATGCTAGTCAAAATGGTGCGAAGCACCCAATGCATCGTAATTGTTTTTTTCAGTCTGTTAATGCTACAGGTGCTTGTCCTCTTTGTCGAACACGAATTTCTCCCTATGCGTTTCATGAAGAAAAAAAGAAAGAATATTCTTTAGAAATGTGCAAAAATGTTTTATTGGTGGCAAATGCTTGCTCGTTATATTTTTCAATGAATGATGAGTCAAATCGCTTGATTTTTTCCATCACCGCAGCAATTGTAATCAATACAGGTATGGACATTATAAAAATCCGTCATTTGCATAGCATTAATGCTCTTGATAGCGACTTGAGAACAGCTTTAACCTCTCTATTGACTCGTAAAGCTATGGCTGTTTTCGTCCCTATATCTTGTATTTTTATCGCTCAAAAAATTCAAGGAATTTTATTTGGGCAGAATTGATAGCGGTTCTTCTTTTTAATAGAACAAATCTTTTTATTTTCTTTTTTTAGCTTAGATCAGTTAATCTCAAAAAATGGATGTTTGGGGGAAAAATGATGTCTACAGAGACTAAAAAAATTGGCGAAGTTTTAAGAGTAAAAAGAGAAGCTTTGAATTTTTCAATCAAGGAAGTAGAAAATTCCACATCGATCAGAGGTTCTTATATTGAAGCGATAGAAAATGGGTTGAATGAGCGGTTTTTAACACCTGTGTACATGTTTGGATTCATTCGACAATACGCATCATTCTTAGGACTAGATTTAAAAGAATTATCAAAAGAATTTCCTGAAGTTTTTGCGCCTTGTAAAGAAAAACATGATTTTGCGTATGGTATCGGAACCCTTGAAGTTCGCGGTTCTATCAATGGGGGAGTTAAATGGTTGCCTAATTTAGGTTGGGGTGTTTTAACGATCGGGATCTTGGCGTTAGCTTGGTATCTTTCAAAATATTTAAATCTTGTTTAAGGGGATCTTATGGAAGTGAAATGTGTCGGTGATTACGACTTGATTTGTCCAATTTCTTTAGAAGGTTTTAGTCAAACTTACTTAGCAGAGCATCGGTTTTTGAAAAAAGAAGTCGTTGTTAAATTAATCAAATCTCTACATTCCTCTTCTATAGATTTTCTGATCAAAACTTTTAATTCCATTGATCATCCCCATCTTATTAAACCTTTGATGTGTGAAAAAGAAGAGCAATATTTGTTTTTAGTATATGAGCCTTATTTGGATTCAAAAAACCGCTCTTTAAATTTACAAGATTTTTTAAATGCTCATGAAATCTTTTCAGAAGAGATTGTGTTTTCTCTATTGTCGGATATTGCCTCGGCGCTTGACTATATCAAAAGTCATCGGATTGGCTTCGCCAATTTGAAACCTTCAAATATTTTATTACAAAATATTACCCGAGATGCGCTTTATGTCGGATTAATCGATTTTGTAAGCTTTCCAGAAATACGTCTTCAAGATCTCCCTACAAATTTGATGGAAAAATTTATTCCCGCTTGGGCAAATCGATCAGCTGAAGCCAAAGAAGATCTGCTTGGCCGTTATGAAATTTCCAGGGCTTTTATGCCACCTGAAATTAAGCATAACGGATGCGACCCTTATGAAATGAATGCTTACGCTTTCGGTGTATTGGCTTACCTGCTTTTGACAAAGAGCATTCCTGGTCCTATGATGGTTTTACCTTCAAAATTAGGTCTGAAATTATTTAATTGGGATTTTTTAGTAACTCAATGTTTGCAAATCAAGCCGACAGATCGCCCCAAATCATTAAAAGGGTTAATGGAAGAGGTTCAAAGAAAAACGTTTGACTCTTTAAAGAAAGAACCGATCAAAGTACAAGAGATTGTTTCAGAGATTCAAAAAGCGACAACGATCAAAGTGCACGAACTCAATTCATCACAGGAGCTTAAACCTGTGCTTAAAGCTCAAGAGCTTATTCGTCCTACTTTTGATCCCGATCCAGCACAAATTTTTCATACTGAATCGATGATCGCGCCCTATCGGCCAAAAGAAATTGAACAATTAGAAGTGTTGCCGATCCAAACAGATATGGTGATCATCCCGGAAGGTGAGTATACACGAGGAAGTAATGAAGGTGCTCGGGACGAAAGACCCGCTCATCGCGTATTTTTAAATAGTTTTGCTATGGACATTCATCCTGTTACAAACGAACAGTTTGTTCGATTTTTAGAAGCCATGGGTGGAGAAAAAGATAGTCATAATAACGATTTGGTCCGCCTTCGTGAATCCCGAATTAAAAGAAGCGGCGGTAAACTCATTATCGAATCAGGTTATGCAAAACATCCTGTTGTCGGAGTAAGCTGGTATGGCGCATTAGGTTATGCAAAATGGGTAGGTAAAAGGCTCCCGACAGAAGCAGAATGGGAAGTCGCTTCACGTAGTTTGAAACCTGATATGATCTATCCGACTGGATTAAATATCGAGCGCACACATGCAAACTTTTTCTCGGCAGATACAACTCCTGTGATGAGTTATCCGCCTATCGAAATCGGCCTTTTTGATATGGCTGGAAACGTGTATGAATGGTGTCATGATTGGTATGACTACAATTTTTATGAAAGCTCTTTGCAAGAGCCGACTAACCCCAAAGGGCCGGCTCAAGGCGTTTATCGTGTTTTAAGAGGTGGGTGCTGGAAAAGTTTAAAAGATGACTTAAGATGCTCTCATCGTCATCGCAATAATCCTGGAACTGTGAATAAGACTTATGGTTTTAGATGCGCTGCGGATGTTGAATGAATCACTTTAATAAAGAATTGAACTTAATTTCTCCAAGAGGATTTTGTGCAGGTGTAGAGCGTGCGATTAAAACTGTAGAAGTTGCAATAGAGAAATTTGGCACTCCGATCTATGTGAAACATGCTATTGTGCATAATGAGCACGTTTTAAATAGGCTTGAAAAAATGGGCGCTATTTTTATAGAAGAACTCGATCAAGTTCCCGATGGTTCTATTGTTATTTTTTCAGCTCATGGCGTTACCCAAGAAGTTAAAAATCAAGCTCAAAAAAAAAATCTAAAGGTAATAGATGCAACATGCTCTTTAGTAACTCGCGTCCATTCCGCAGTTAAACGTTTTAGAGGTAAAGGATATCATATCCTTTTAGTCGGTTATAAAAATCACATTGAAATTATCGGAACTGCATCATATGCAAAAGATGCTGTAACAATTGTGGAAAATGAAAAAGATGTCGATCAACTTAATCTAGACCCAAATCAGCCGATTTTTATGACGACACAAACCACTTTAAGTATTTTAGATGTTCAAGCTATCCATCATAAGATCTTAAGTCGATATCCTCATGTTGAAACTATGCCTACTAGTTCTGTTTGCTATGCAACAACAAATCGTCAACAAGCTTTGCTGACTACTTTAGATACAGCTGATTGCGTTATTGTCGTAGGGGATGAAACTAGTTCAAATTCAAAACGGCTTAAAGAGCTTGCTTTAAAAAAAGGGGTCGATGCTTATTTGATCGCAGATGCCAACCAGTTGAATTTGGACTTCCTTCAAGGTAAAAACCATATTGTTTTAACCGCTGGAGCCTCAACGCCTGAAGATGTGATCTTAGCGGTTGCAGCAAAAATTCAAACCCTGCCAGATGTTAGGCTCAAGCGTTCTAATATCATCGATGAAGATGTCCATTTTGCCTTGCCTCAAGAATTATCATTTGATTTATTTTCCCATACAGTTTAATCCAAGTTATAAAGAGCTTGGATAGTTTTTATGACAATCAAGAAAATTTTCCGCGTCGATAAAGGGACTTTAAAACGTTCGTTAAAAACCTTAGATGTTTTTGCAATCGGTTACGGAGATTTAGGTTCTTCCATTTATTATGCCCTTGGTATTACCGCTCTTTATGCTCTTGGTGCTACTCCTATCGCTTTAGTCGTTGCAGGATTAGTTTTCTTTTTAACGGCTTTGACCTATGCTGAAATGTCTTCAGTAATTCACGAATCGGGTGGATCTGCATCTTTTTCAAGGAAGTCACTAAATGATTTGGTTGCCTTTATCGCCGGCTGGGCTTTACTTTTAGATTATATTGTCACGATCGCTATTTCAACTTTTGCAGTAGGACCTTATTTAAAATTTTTCATCCCTTCACTTGCCAGCAGCGATACTCATCTTCTTTTCACAGTTGGCATCATCCTATTTTTATTTCTTTTGAATCTAATCGGAACTAAGCATTCAACCCGATTTAGCAGCATATTAACTATCGCGACGATCCTTACTCAATTTGTCATCATCTTATTTGGTTTTTTTACAATATTTCATTTTTATGAATTTTTTAAGTCGCTTGTGATCAACTCTAAAATTTCCCCATTTTCTCCAACTTGGGGAATGTTTTTTAAAGGCGTTGCTATGGCGATGGTAGCTTATACAGGTATAGAGTCCATGGCTCAGTTGAGCGCAGAAACTAAAACGCCTTCAAAAACCGTCCCTAAAGCGATGATGATTGCTGTTGCTGTTTTATTGATCTCTTATTTGGGATTATCCACAATTGCACTTTCTGTAATGACACCTGATATTTTATCTACTACGTATATTCAAGACCCTGTTTCCGGGATCGCTTTAAAATTACCTATGATTGGCCCTTGGATGTCGGGGTGGATTGGCATCTTGGGAGCTGTCATCTTACTAGCCGCAGCGAACTCAGGAATGCTTGGCGCATCAAGAGTGGCTTTTAACTTAGGGGAATATTGCCAGCTCCCTAAATTTTTTTATATTATCCATCCAAAATTTAGAACGCCTGTTGTATCTTTAGCAGTATTTGCAAGCTTATCGATTTTAATCATCTTATGGAGTAGAGGCAGCCTTTTATTTTTAGCAGACTTATATAACTTTGGAGCTCAGCTTTCATTTTTATCGTCTCATGTCGCTTTGATTATGCATCGAATTCAATTTCCCGAGATGAGAAGACCTTTTAAACTCGGGTTCAATCTTCGAATTAAAGGAAAGGAAATCCCTATTTCAGCAATTCTTGGGGGCCTTTGTAATCTGGTCATATGGCTTATTGTTGTCGTCACAAAAAAAGAGGGGCGGGAACTTGGATTGGCTTGGGTTTTCGTAGGTTTGATCTTCTATGTCTTTTTAAGACGCCACTATAAAATCGGAATCGCTCAGTCTGTCGAAATAAAAAACATTAAAATTGAAGATTTTGAAAAGCTGAAGATGAAGAAAATCTTAGTGCCTATTCGTAAAGGACATGAAGAAGAAATTATGAAGGTAGCATGTATGACAGCTAAAGAAATGCATGCTCATCTAACTGTCTTATACGTCTCAGAGATCGCTTACGCAATTCCTCTTAATATCGCAATAAAGAGAAAATCCAAGGTTGTTGAAAGTATATTTGAAAAAGCGGAAGCCATCGCTAAAGAATACAGTATTCATATCGATTGTAAACAGATCCTATCTAGATCAATCGTTAAAACAATCGTAGAAGTTGCTGATGATGGGGAGTATGATCTGATCATTTTAGGCAGTGATCCCTATGAAGGGATGAATAGAGGGTTCAATTCAATAGCAGATGCAATTATCAAAGAATCAAAATGTAAAGTTTGGGTCTGTAAAAAAGAAAATAGTTAACACATGTATCGTTTCGATAATTCAATCAAACGCTGAGTATAAGGTTGAATCGGATGATTAAAAATCTGATAAGGTGTGTTGATCTCTCCGATTTTCCCTTGATCCATAACTGCGATTCTATCTGAAATAAAATGGATAATCTGTAAATCATGAGAAATGAATAACAGTGTAAATCCAAGTTCGTTTTTTAAACGCTTTAAAAGATTTAATACTTGCGCTTGTATTGAAGCATCAAGTGCGGAAACAGCTTCATCAAAAATTAAAAATTTGGGTTGTAAGATCAAACTTCTAGCTATACAGACGCGTTGTCTTTGACCACCGCTTAATTCATGGGGATACCGCTTGAGATGGGAGCTTAAAAGACCCACTTGTTCTAAAATCAGGCAGATGCGATCCAGCTTTTTTTCTTTTGTTAATTCTTTTTCATGGATAGCTAAAGGCTCTTCAAGAATAGAAAACACCGACATTCTAGGGTTTAAACATGCGGCTGGATCTTGAAATACGATTTGAATTTCTTTTCTGAAAAATCTGATAGCATCCTTTTTATCTGAACAAATCAACTGATTTCTATAGTAAATTTCCCCTTTTGAAATCGGGTTCAGGCCAACTAATGTTTTAGCTATCGTCGATTTACCGCAACCGCTAGCCCCTACTAACCCTAAAATTTCATCTTCGTTAATTTGAAGCGAAAAATCGCGCACAGGCGCATTTTTTTCTTTTGGATGATGAACAGTAAGGTTTTTAATTTCTATTAAACAGGATTTCATTTTTTAAATTTTTTGATAATCAAAGGTGGATAAAATTGCCCCTTTAGGGGTTTTGAGCGTTGGTTTAGCTTGCATCAAATGTTGCGTGTAAGGATGAGAGGCGTGATTAAATTGACCTGATTCTAAAGTCTCGATTGTTTTACCTGCATACATCACCACGATCTTTTGTGAAAATACCTTAGCAAGATTTAAGTCGTGGGTGATCAAAAGAATGCTGGTTAAAAATTCATCTTGAATCATCTTGAGAAGATTGAGGGTTGCTTCTTGTGATTCCATATCTAAAGCAGAAGTTGGCTCATCCGCAATTAATAGTTTGGGTTTGGGAGCTATTGCGGCGGCAATTACAACGCGTTGCTTCATTCCGCCGGATAGTTCAAAAGGATAGCGGTTTAATACATCGCTGCTATTAGAAATTTCAACAAGATCTAGCAGGTTTTTTGCTTCAATAATCGCTTTTTTTTCATCGCTATAAATTTCATGAAAAAGTAGCGATTCTATAATTTGATTTTTGATTCGCATCGTTGGATTTAAACAAGATTGAGCATCTTGCATGACAAATCCGATTTGGGCCCCTCGAATTTTTTCCATTAACTTTTTTCCAGCTGAAATCAAATCGATATTGCCTAACTGCATTTTTTTAGCATCGATTTTAGCAGATCGCATAGAAAAGAGTTTGAGGATTGATTTAGCTGTTAAACTTTTACCGGAACCTGATTCACCCACTAGGCCAACTGTTTGTTGGTATCCGATTGAAAACGTGACGTTCTCTAATGGTTTTATCCAAGTGAATTCTTTTTTTAGGAAAAGTTGCAGCTGTTCAATTTCTAAAAGATTTTTCAACTGTTTACCCTTGGGTCGAACGCTTCATTTAATGCATCGCCTAAAAGATTGAAACTCAATATAGTTAGGCTGATAAAAGCAGCAGGAAAAAAAAGTCTCCACGGATAGTAACGAAAAGCAGGTAGACCATCAGCTGCCATCGTTCCCCAGCTCGCTTCAGGAGCTGGTACGCCGAGACCTAAAAAACTTAAAAATGCTTCAGTAAATATAGCCGGAGGAATCGTCAAGGTAATGGTTGTAATAATTGTTCCAAATAAATTAGGAATCAGGTGTTTAAAAAAGATCCTCAAATTTGAAGCTCCCATCACTTTTGCTGCCAATATAAAGTCTTTTTCTTTTAATTGTAAAATTTGACCTCGAATGATCCTTGCCATATTGATCCATCCAGTGATACTCATAGCTAAAATAATCGTCATGATCCCTTGCCCAAATAAGACCATCAGCAAAATCACAATCATCAATTTAGGGATTGAGTGTAAAATATCTAAAAGACGCATAATTGATGTTTCTAACTTGCCGCCGGCTAACCCTGCTATTCCTCCAACTAATACTCCGATCATCATATCGATAACAGCAGCTGTAAATCCGATAAAAAGGGAAATCCTGGCCCCAGACCAAATTCTTCCAAAGATGCTTCTTCCTAGCTCATCTGTGCCAAAAAAAAATTGTAGCGAAGGAGAATGATTTTTTAGTTGTAAATGAGTTTGACAATATAATTTTGGGAAAAAGGTGGGGATTAAAATAGCACCTATAATCAAGATCGATAATACAGTTATTGAAAAAATTGCCGTTGGATTCGATTTTAGCCTAGATAGTGCAGTTTTAGTGTAAGTACTATTAGGTGGAAGGCCTTCAGCTGATGTTTCAAAATTTTCTTTCATATTCGAGTTTCACTCTCGCTGCAATTTTCGGATCTAATATAAGATAAATCAAATCGACAAAAAATATCATCAAAGTTACGACGAAGCTAAAAAAAATTGTAAGCCCCATAATCATAGGATAGTCTCGGTTGGCGATGCTATTGACAAACCAAAATCCAAGCCCCGGTATTCCGAAAATTTTTTCTACTACAAATGATCCCGTTAAAATCGATGCGCTTAGATGTCCAATATAGGTAATGACAGGTAGAAGTGAATTTTTTAAAACGTGATGTTGTATAATCTTTAAAGAACTCAAACCTTTTGACCTTGCGAATGTAATATAATCTTGTTCAAATGTTTCAAGCATCGCGGCTTTGCAAAGCCTTGCGATATAAGCCATTGGAAGGCAAGCTAAAGAAATTGCCGGTAGCACCATATGAGAAAAACTTCCCCATCGAGCAAGAGGAAATAAATTTAGTTTTAAAGCTAAAAAATATTGCAGAAAAGTCGCTAGAATAAAACTCGGTATAGATATCCCAAATATAGTCATAACGGTGAGCAGCCGATCTTGCCATCTGTTCCGAAAATGTGCAGAAAGTGTTCCGATTAAAATTCCAAACGTTGCAGCAAGTGTTAGAGCAAAAGCGCCCAAACTTAAAGAAATAGGAAAGCTTTCCTTGATTACGTCGTGAACATATCTTCCTTCATATTTCAAAGAGGGGCCTAAGTTAAAGGTTAAAATCCCTTTCAGGTATTGAAGATATTGCTCATAGATAGGCTTGTCAAGACCGTAATATTCATAGAGCTGTGATAAAATTTCTTTAGGGATTGCCTGCTCTTCTGTGAAAGGGTCTCCTGGAAGTGCTTTCATTAAAAAAAAGGTGATCGTAACAATGCAAAAAAGATTTAATGCGAACTGCAGGATGCGAAGAAAAAAAAGACGCAAAAAAATCATCGTAAAAACTAATTTTTAACTTTTCTCTTTAAAGAGAATAAATCTCTTTGTAAATGTTGTCCTCTTTTTTTTAAAACTTTAAATTGTTAAAATATTGCCTTTTAGATTTTGAGGTCAATCAACATGAAGCACCATGCATTTCGTTCTAACAAAATACACTTTACTTCTTTAGGGTGTTCACGCAATTTGGTCGATACCGAGGTGATGTTAGGAATCGTTTTAAAGGCGGGCTATGAGCCAACTCCTGATATTGAAGCAGCTGATTTTTACGTCATTAATACTTGCGGTTTTCTAGAATCAGCACGGCAGGAAGCTATCGATACCATTCAAGGGCTATTCGATACTAAAAAACCCTCAGCCAAAGTAATTGTTACTGGCTGCATGGTTCAAAGTCATCGGGAAATCCTAAAAGAGAAATTCAAAGATATCCACTATTACCTAGGGTCTGGAGATGTGGAAAATATTTTAGATGCTTTGAACTCAGAAGAATCAAAAGATGGAGTCACTGAGGCTAAGAGTTATTTACAGCAAGGGGAAATCCCAAGATTGTTGTCTACTCCAAGACATTATGCCTATTTGAAAATTGCTGAAGGATGTAAAAAACGGTGTGCTTTTTGTATTATACCCAATATCAAAGGGGGTCTTAAAAGCAAAACAGTAGATCAGGTAAAAAAAGAATTCAAAGCTCTGCTTTCCCAAGGGGTTAAAGAGGTGATTTTAATCGCTCAAGATTTAGGGGATTTTGGAAAAGATCGCTTTGAGTCAGATGGATTGACTGCTCTTTTAAAAGAATTAAAAAACATACAAGAGGAATTTCAAATTCGCCTTCTTTACCTTTATCCTGATGAGATCACTGATGAATTAATCGAAGTTTTAAAATCTGATTCCCGAATATTGCCATACCTAGATATGCCGATTCAACACATTAACGATCGGGTTTTAAAATCGATGCATCGTAAAACCAATCGTGAGCAAATTATCTCTATTATTGAAAAGCTACGAAAAGAAATTCCTCAAATTGTGATTCGCACTTCTTTGATGGTTGGCTTCCCCGGAGAAACAGAAGAGGAGTTTCATGAGCTTGTTCAGTTCATTCAAGATTATCCGTTAGATAATATCGGTATATTTAAATATTCAAAAGAAAAGGAATCTTATTCTGCATTGTTGCCGAATCATATAGACGAACAAATTAAACAAAAGAGATTTGAGCAACTAGCTGAAACGCAACAAAAAGTATTACAAAAACAGTTAAAACGATTTCTAAAACAAAAACTTGAAGTTGTTGTTGAAGGCACTCATCCTGAATCGAATCATCTTCTTGTAGGAAGATTTTATGGGCAGTGTCCTGAGATTGATGGTTGTGTCATAATCAACGACTGGAAAAATGTACAATCCGCTGGAGAAAGAGTTTTAGTGGAGATCACAGATATTGCAGGTTATGATTTGATAGGAAGGATGATCTCATCGAAATCAAAAGTGTTCAAGCAGCAAAATGCCAAATTAGCTCTTGTTTAATTATCTTTAATTTTTTCAGATCTATCTTAAATACAAAAGAAGCTATTTTTGATTGATTCTAAATCGAGATTTAGATTAAGTCTTTAAACAAGATTTTAATTTTACAATAAGGATTGTCATGAAACAACTCTTAAAACAACCTAACGCCATGATGGCAGCTTGTATTGGAGGATTGGGCGGATTTCTGCTGGGGTACAACACAGCTGTGATATCGGGGGTGCTTTTGGTTTTAACAGAAACATTCGGTTTAAATACCGCCAGACAGGCGAACATCGTTAGCATTTTACTTCTTGGAGCTCTTATCGGCGCTATTGCAGCGGGTTTCGTTTCCGACAAAATAGGAAGAAAAAAAACGCTTTTAATCACCATGGGTGTTTACTTCTTGGGAGGATGTTTATTGACATTCTCAAACGCATACGCTCTATTTGCATTCGGTCGTTTTATTACAGGCGTTGCAGTGGGTCTTGGGGCGTTTATTATCCCCCTTTATTTATCTGAGATAGCTCCGCCTAAGACAAGGGGCGCTTTGGTGACAATAAACCAAATCTGCGTTGCTTTGGGAGTGCTTGTCGCCTATCTATTAAATCATATATTTCACATCAACTTGAATTTCAGATTAGTTTTTGCTTTTGCCTGCCTTTTTGCAGCAGTGGAAGCAGGGCTTGTCTTTTTTTTGCCGGAATCACCCAGTTGGCTTTTAGCGATGATGAAAAGAAAAGAGGCGAGATCAGTATTAAGGCAAATTAGACCTTCGGAAGATGCAGATAAAATTGTAGCTCAAATTGAAAAACATTTGATGAATGCATCCAAAGATTATTTCATGAAAAAAATCATCGTCCCAAGTGTTATTACAGGGCTTCTTTTAAGTTTCATTCAGCAACTTTCAGGAATCAACTCAGTTATTTACTACGCTCCAACAATTTTAAAAAAAGCAGGCTTTTTCTTAATTTCATCAGCTACAGAAGCTACTATCGGTATCGGGCTAATCAATTTATTTGCCGTTTTATTGGCTTCATATTTTGTGGATAAACTTGGAAGAAAACCGCTTTTGCTGATTGGCCTTTCAGGAATGGGTTTGATGCTTTTTATTTTAAGTTTTGCTAATTTTTTTAAATTTACTCACCTTGGCGCCGTTTCTTTAATCGGACTTATGCTTTATGTCGGATTCTTTGCATTAAGCTTAGGGCCTGTTGTATGGCTTTTAATTTCAGAAATTTTCCCGCTTGCAGTGCGAGGAAAAGTGATGGCGTTAGCTGTTTTTGTTAATTTTTTAACCAATTACATCGTCTCATTTATTTTCTTAGCTTTATTCGAAAAAATCAGTCCTCAAGTTTGTTTTTTAACTTTCGCTATTTTAACAACTGCCTCTATCTACTATGTGTTTAGATTTGTGCCAGAAACAAAAGAAAAAACCTTAGAAGATATCGAAAAATTCTGGAAAAAATAAATTAATAGGAGAGCCAAAATAGAATTCATTTTGGCTCTCCTTTACGAAAATACCAAAAATCGGTTAAAGATCTTTTTAATAGACTGAAGAGGTTATATGAGTTTAGGTCATTTTCAAAAAATTTTAGGCGATGAACACGAAGATCTTTTAACACATCGATGTGAAACTGTTGCTAAAGAGCAGCTTCATTTACCTTGTTCTGATGTTGTCGATCGCCATTTCTCTCAAAGCAACCGTTCTATTCGTGTTTTATCCAATCTTCAAAGAATTTATTCTCACGGCCGATTAGCTAATACTGGTTATTTATCGATCTTGCCCGTAGATCAAGGAATTGAGCATTCAGCAGGAGCCTCTTTTGCTAAAAATCCTCTTTATTTTGACCCGGAAAATATTATAAAGCTCGCTATGCAAGGCGGATGTAATGCTGTTGCAACGACATTAGGCTCTCTTGGAATCGTTGCTAGAAAATATGCTCATAAAATTCCGCTTATTTTAAAGATCAACCATAATGATCTTTTGATCTATCCGGAAACTTATGATCAAATTTTATTTGCTTCTGTAAAGCAAGCTTATGAAATGGGGTGCTCGGCTATAGGTGCTACTGTCTATTTTGGTTCGATGGAATCTAAAAGACAGGTTCAAGAGATTTCAAAAGCTTTTGAATTGGCTCACGAACTTGGAATGGCCACAATTTTATGGTGTTATATTCGAAACGCTCATTTTAAAACAGCTGATCAAGATTATCACACCTCAGCGGATCTATCCGGCCAGGCAAATCACCTCGGAGTAACGATTGAAGCAGATATCATCAAACAAAAATTACCAACTTGTAATGGGGGGTATAAAGTCTTAAAATTCGGCAAAACTGATGAAAAAATGTATACTACTTTGAGTTCTGACCATCCGATCGACTTAGCCCGCTATCAAGTTTTAAATTGTTATTCAGGCAGAATTGGCTTAATAAATTCTGGGGGGCCTTCAGGTAAAAATGACCTTTTAGAAGCCACGATTGCAGCAGTTGTCAATAAAAGAGCAGGAGGATCAGGGCTAATTTCAGGTAGAAAAGCATTTCAAAAAAGCATGAAAGAGGGGATTGAATTACTTCATACAATTCAAGATGTTTATTTATGTAAAGAAATCACTATATCATAATTTATTTTTAATACTAAAGATTAGTTTAGTAGACAAACATTAAGTCAGTGTATTATAATTCCTGACTTAATGTTTAAATGAATAGGGTTTTATGATTAATTTTGATCCTTCCGTACAAAATTTTGTTTTAAATCCAGCCCAATATCGGTTAGACGATTCGTGTAGAACAATATCTGCGGCACTTAGAAATCCCAATGAAAGTCGCTATGATCAACGAATTTCACTTCAATTGCTTGAAGAACTCAGTAAAGATCCTAAATCAAAAAAGATAATATCAGTTTTGAGATCATGGGAAGTCAAAGATCCTGCTTTATATAGATTTTTCGAATTTTTTAAGATTCTTAAGGCTGAATTAAGACCTTTTGAATTAGATTTAGCTTTGTGGTGCGAAGAAAAGATTGGTCAAGATGAATATCAAACCAGAGTGATTGCATCGAGAAGGATACGAAACGCCTTCGTAGAAAAGTTACCTGCATTAGATTTAAGCGGTTTGAATCTTTCAACATTACCTAATTCAATATGTAAATTGGTTAACTTAGAAAACTTTATTGCTGCAAATAATAAAATTTCTTCATTACCTAAAGATTTCAACCAGCTTAAAAATTTAAAAATTGTCGATTTAGAAAAAAATGAATTTAAAGAATTTCCTGAAGTAATTACGCAAATCACATCAATCGAGGAATTAAATTTTATAAACAATTTGATTGAGGTGATCCCGCCATCGATTGGTAAAATGTCGGGGTTAAAGATTTTACTATTGTGTACAAATAAAATTTCTTCATTCCCTACAGAACTCAACGAGTTACCCAACTTAGCAAAATTATTCTTGAGAAACAATCTTTTAACTTTTTTTCCTGTTGAGTTGTGTCAGTTAAAGAAATTAACTTATCTTCATTTAGGAAATAATAAAATAACAGATCTTCCCAAAGAAATTTCTGGATTGACTTCACTTAAAAGACTACAGCTTGAAAATAATCAATTGATAAGATTACCAATAGAAATCTTGTCAATTAAAAATTTGGGTATACTTGATGTTACCTGCAATCAATTAGAATTTTCTGAATCCTTATTTGAATTCTGTAAATTGAAAACTTTTTTATTGGAAGGGAACCCCTGTCATTTCATTTTGACTTCTTTCCAAATTTTCAAACAAATCCATTTTTGGACCCCTGATTTAGATTATAACGCGATCCGCGCTAAGTATTCACATTTGATTTCTCATCCGCGTATACAAGAATTAAGAACTTTTTTAAGTCGATTAGTTGAAATAAAAGATTTTACATCTACAGCAACTAAAGCTGGCATTATCGATATGGTTGTTAACATCTTGAATCTTGCGGCTAATAATGAAATCTTTAGAGAAAAACTCTTTGACGTCTTATATGAGGCCTCTTCTCACTGTGGGGATCGTGTTGCAAATGCTTTTAATGATATTTGTTGTCTTCATGCTATCTATACTGCTTATGACCCTTTGAATGATAGAGAGGGATTAAAATTGGCTAAAGTATTAATTGGATTAGAAAGGAAAATTTTATTGGATAAATTTTCTTTAAAATATGCAATCGATCATAAATTGGGGGATCAAATAGAAGTAGCGCTTTATTTTCAAATTAAATGTAAAGATCTGCTATGTTTACCCATCAAGATTCGAGGGATGTTATATCCTAAAATGGCTCAAATCAAAAAAGATGAAGAAGCTAATATCATCAATGGAGCTGTTCATCAAATTAAGGCAGTCTCTTCTTCTTTTGACAAAATTTTAGAAATTTTATGTAAAAATGATCATTGGATCCAAAATATAAAAGATTCTAATTCGGATGAATTCGAAAGCATTAATAACGAAGCTTATGAGCAACTTGAAAAGATTGATAATAATGAAACTTTAAATGATGGACAGAAAATGGAAGCGTATCATCAAATCGCTAAATCTAAAGATCAAGCAGAGGATGAAAAAGTTGTCTCCTTGACATCAAATTGGTTGGAAAAACAATTTAATTCACTTACTCAGCTTCTTCAGTAGCAGCTGCTTCAGGTTCTGTCAAGGCTTCTTGAGTTAAGGTGTTGATTTGTTCCTGTATCAGGCGGATCAATGGATCAATCGACAGTGAGTATGAGATCAATTCTTCCTCTTTTTGATGATTTTTTAAATTCAAAAGAAATTCTTTTTTCGTTTGCAAATCTAAGTAAGATGTGGGCTTTTCCCATGGGAAAGGCCTTTTGGGTTTTGGTATCGATCCTTGATCATTCATCATTTGATTCATCAACCCAAGCACTCCTCCTAATTGTCCGGTAAACCCTTGGCCCGCTGCTATCAGCGTTGTGATTTTTGTTATTGCTGAACCTTTATCCACTTTAACTTGATTAAAAGGACCTCGAACCGGAATCGTTAAAACGAAATTGCTAGGTAAGCCCGATATCCCAAGTGTTGCTTTTAAACTAGCTGCCGAGAGTCCAAGAGTCAAATCGACATATTGCTTTTTGAAGTCAATTTTTCCCCAAAAAGCAACTGGTAAATTCGGCGCAATTAAAACTTCTGTTCGCGTAAGATTAAGCAATCCGTTTTTTAACTGACATTCGATTGGAGCAAACCACAAACGAATAGTATTACTAAATTTCTTCTTGAAAAAAACTGAAGCCAAATCCATCGTCCCATCATTTTGCACTTCGATTTGCCCTAAATCTAAAGCAAAAAACGGAGCTTGCATGCTTGTTATTGAAATTGTATCTAAAGGGAGAATAAACCCGCGAGAAGCTGCCTCAAAGATAAAAGGAGCCTTAGCGTATATGAGATGAATGCCTGTTGCTTCAAAAAAAAGTTGCTTGAATCCCTCTTCTGCTTTAATTTCGGCTACAAGAGGCTTGGTTAATATAAAATCCTTCCCTTCTAATCTGCCTTTAGCAACTAAATTGCAAGCCCCCGAATTAAGAGTCAGCTCGCAAGTTTTAGGAATTTCTTGGGTATTTAAAAGAAATTGAAGATTAAACTGATCGCCTAACAGTAAAGCGAGATCTTTGTTGATGAAAGGAGCTAAAAAAGCCCTAAAAAAAATCGTTGGAACATCGATTACCTGAAGATTAAAAGTTCCGCTAAAAGAGGGGAGAATCTCGCTTGGTTTATCCAAACGGATCTTTTGAATCATCAGGCTGGAGTCGATTTTCCCGATATTTGAAGTGGTTTTAAAAGTACTAAACAAAGGTTCATTCTTTCTTTTTTTCCAATCCCCGTTTAATTTTTCAATCGTTGCTACTTCATGATTACTATAAAATTTTAAATCTGAAATCGAATACTTCCCTGTTAGAGCCACCTGATTAAAATCTAAGTTGGTTGGAATAGAAAATTCTTGCAAATCAAGTTCTATTTTAGGTTCAGAAACTAAAAATAGATCTTCTTTTTGAAACCAATTATTACTATTCTTATTAGAATATACCAAATTCATTTTTAAAGGTTTTGTAATTGAAAAAGTTGATTCATCGAGTTTTCCAACAAAACGAATATTTCCTTTTTGAGTTTGGATATGGGCATCTATTAATTTGATGTCTTTAGAATCTTGTAAGTTAAATGTGCCTGAAAATGATGAGCCGATCAAATTTTTGATATTTTGGTCTGTCGGCTTAAATAGATCGATAATTTCAACTGGCAAATTTGTAAATTGGCTTTTGGCTTTGTATTCCGTTTTAGAATCTTTATAAAGTTCTGTTGTAAATGAACCTTCATTACATGTTCCAAAAAGATTTATTTCAAAAGAGTTTTTTTTAGGATCTATCGAAAATTCCCCTTTTTGCAAAATTAACTTCAGAATGTCTCCATTCGAGGTATAAGCTTCAAGATTTTGGATGCTAAAAAGACCTTTGAGCTCATAAATGGAAGATTGTTTTTCAAGCATGCCATTGATTAATAACGTATTTTTCATTCGAAGTTGTGGAAATAACACCTTTGAATATTCATTTGGGATTTCAAGTGTAAAGTAAGTGGGTGAAACAGTTTTGATCGGATCTTTAAGATCTAAATCTAAAGAAGTTTTTAAAAAAGGGGAGTCGATTTTCACGTTGAGCTTTCTAGGAAGGTAAGTTAAGTTCTTAACTTTTTCAGATTGAAATAAGCTTTGGATAATTGGAGTTTCTATCGCTCCTTGAATTGTTTTTACTTCAAAAATGCCATTCCAAATTTGATCTTGAAAAGTGAGATTTAAAATGGCTTTAGGAAGGCTTTTCCAAACTCCAATCAAAGGATCTTTAAATGAAAACTGATGTGTTGTCACAAGTAACGCCAATTTAGAAAAATCTTTTTCAAGCGAAGCATCAAATATAAAAGCACCTTTTAACAGGGTGTCAGATTGTAAGGACCCTTTTAAAGAAAGGTTATTTTCTTTAGTTGAGACCATCTTGGTTTTGATTGTTTTAAAAATCAAAGATTCATACGAAAAATCGGCTAAATCAAAATCAAATTCACCTGTTGAATCTTTTAGATTGTCAAAGTCGATCGCAATATTTTTTCCTGCTATAGAATAAACATTTTTGTTTTTTTCAAACCTTACCACGAGAGCTTGTGCAATCGCATTATCGAATTTCCCATAACCATTTTGAGTTTTTAAATCGAAATTTAAGATTTTATCTTGTCGATTAAATTGAGTGTCTAAAGAAAAAGAACTTCCCAATGTGTCGATCAAGTTATTATTAAAAAAAGTGTCAGGCAAAAGATCCCTAAAAAGCTCTGTAGGTAATTTGTTTGTTTTTAAGCCTAGACGAAAGATAGTATTTTTGTCGGCTAAAAGATCGCCTTCGAATGATCCTGTATCTAATCCAAGACCTAAAAGACCTTTGAATGAAATTGCAGTTTGAGGGTTAAGAACCCAAGATAAATCAGTTTTTGAGAACTTGTAGGTTTTTTGTGCCATAAGAAATTGGATATTGGCTTGCTGAATTAAAAGTTCGTCGAAAGGAATTGCCAAAGTATTAGAACTGTTTTTTCCGATTTTGATGATGCCTTCAGGATTTTGAATGATAATTTTTTTTAATTTTATACCCTGAAATAACGCTTTAAATAATGAGTCAGGAGAGGAAATTTGTTCTATATACAGATCAATCAAATGATTTTTAATCCGCAATCGATGTATTGATTGTCCGCTAATCCAACTTAAAGATAGTTTATCCGCTTCAATAGTAGAACGAGTTGAAACAGAAATAAAATTTAGGAAATATTTTTGTCCTGATTTAGTTGAAATGATTAAAGGGGTAAAAAATAGAAGAGTAAAAAAACCTAACGCAATAAATGAAAAAAATTTCGAAAATTTTTTAAATATCATCTTTATAGCCAACTTATTCTACTGTTACCGATTTGGCTAAATTTCTAGGTTGATCAATTTCGCAGTTTCTTTCTTTTGCTACAAAGTAAGCAAATAGCTGGGTAGCTACAGCATAAGGGATGCAAGCCATTTCATCGCTGATGTCATCAGGCATCCAAACTACATCATCTGTGACCATTTTGATCTGCTGAAAGCCGAAAGGTGCAAAAGCTAAAATCGGGGCTCCTCTAGATTTTACTTCCATCAGGTTTGAAAGCATTTTTTCCTGTGTTAGCTTGTTCCCGCACATTCCGATAACAGCCAAGTTAGAGTTGATGAGGGCAATAGGCCCATGTTTCATCTCTCCTGCAGGATATCCCGATGCATTGGTATAGCTAATTTCTTTTAGCTTTAATGCAGCCTCTAAAGCGGTTTGATACATGTATCTTCTGCCTAAAAAGAAAAAGTGCTCAAAATGAGCATATTTCTTGGCATATTTTTCAATCGTTTTTGACTGCATTAAAATCGATTCCACTACGTACGGAAGATTTTTAATGTGATTTAAAAAAATTTTTCCTTGCTCTTTTTCCATATGACGCAGTCTTGCCATATGAAGAGTAAATAAACCTAAAAGAGCAAGCTGAGATGTAAAAGCTTTTGTTGAACATACTGAAATTTCAGGACCTGCTCTAAGGTAAAGACAGCTGTCCGATTCTCTTGATAGCGACGAATTTTTGACGTTGCAAATCCCCAAAATTTTTGCCCCTTTAGCCTTGACTTCCCTAACGGCAGCAAGTGTATCAGCAGTTTCTCCAGATTGACTGATAGCGATAACTAAAGTATTTTCAGAGACAATCGGATTAGTATATCTAAACTCAGAAGCAATTTCAGCTTGTGTAGGTATCCGAGCTATGTTTTCTAACATCGAAGCTGCTATACAGCCGGCATGCCACGAAGTTCCACAACCCAATATCAAAATATGATGCGCCGATTGAAACTCTTGAGAAGTGATCTCAACATCATGAAAAAAAGCAGTTCCAAAATCTTCAGAATATCGATTTTCAAGTGTTTGCTTAATGGTCATCGGTTGTTCGAAAATTTCTTTCAGCATAAAATGTTCATAACCATTTTTGGAAATCAGTTGATATTCAAGCCCTAATTTTTCTGTATGCTTTTTAATTTTTCGGCCATTCGAATTAAAAACTTGAACTTGATCGTTTTTAATGATTGCAATCTCTTCATCTTTTAAATACATGACTTCAAGTTCTCTTCCTGTAAATGCATTCGAATCAGATGAAACATAAACTTCATGGTTAGTCTTATCAATTCCAATAATCAAAGGGCAATCTTTGGCAGATGCGATCATGAAATCAGGGTGATCTTTGTGAATAATTGCAACAGCAAACGATCCTTGAAGTCTTTGAATCGATCGAAAAACAGCATCGAAAAAATCGCCTTTATATTCATACGCTATCAATTGAGCGATCACTTCTGAATCAGTTTCAGATGTAAATTTAATCTGATTTTGAATCAGCTCTTTTTTCAATTGATAATAATTTTCTATGATACCGTTATGGACTAAAGCTACTGTTTTTTTCTCATCGAAATGAGGGTGCGCATTTTCAGTAGTCAATCCGCCGTGAGTTGCCCATCTCGTGTGAGCAATTGCTAAATCAAGCCTTAGTTCTTTGTCTTGAATCGCATTTTCTAATGCCTGAATCCTTCCCACTGTTTTGCAAGCTTCGATTTTGCCTTCCAAAATCCCTGCGATACCAGCAGAATCGTAGCCTCTATATTCAAGGTGTCTTAAACCTTCAATACACACATCTACAGAATTATAATTTTTATTTAATTGTTTGGGACCAACATATCCAAAAATTCCGCACATAAGACACCTATGTTATCAATCCAGTAGTTGTCCTGAATATATGTCAAAATTTGAGATTTAATCTAATGATTTTTATCAATATCCGCTGGACAACCCACAGCTTTGGTTGTGAGATGATAAGAGGTCTTTTTTGCTTGTATGGAAATAATTATGGTATAACTTTTTCCAATGTCATCACAATAAAAAGAGGAAATTCATCTCTTGCTCGATCTTCCATTTTTTTTGATCCACCTTCACTTTTTTTATTTGAACAAAGCTCTTTGAGCTCTTTGATCATCAGATGATGTTTTGAAAATAGTTCTGAGAAAAATGTGAGTGGGTTGTGATAAGAATAAGTGGTTTCAGTTTTTGAACCTTTCGAAGGCTGCATCGCTATTGGGATCTCCATATTGGACATATAGCGATCGATTCTGCGATATTGAATTTTACGTTCTTTATCAATCCCCCAGCTGGATTGCCTCGGAATTCTGAAACATGGATGATTAAGAACTAAAACAGCTGAACCTCTATTTTTTAGATGGGCGCTGATATTTTTAATGGCTCCTTCTGGATTTTTAAAATTTTGCAAGGCTAGAATGATAAACGCATGATCAAATTGCTCTTTTAGCTGAAAAGGTTCGGTAACATCTTGTTCAATGAATTGATGCTGATCACTAATTTTTTGTTTTGAAGCCTGCCTGATAAAATGAGGGGAGAGATCTAATCCTATGTATAGCTGCTCTTTTTTTAATTTTCTTTCTAAGACACCTTGTCCACAAGCTAACTCTAAAATTTTAGCATCTTTTTTAAACGTCTTGAAAATAGCACTCTCTAGATAGGGAAATATTACCTCTTGGTGGTAATAGTGACCCTCTTTTGATACGATCTGGTCATACCAATTTGATACATTTTCCCAAGATGTCGTCTTTTGTTGATTAGATTTTTCTGTCATATTGTGTTCCTTATGATTCATTGGATATTCTATCACATTCGGAAAAAAATAGCGGGAATTACTTATTTTTTAGATAACCTATTGACAGGCTTAGGTTGAATCATTCAATATCCCGATTGAATTCAAGAAGGATTTTATGACTATGCCTTACCAACATCTCGATCGAAAAGTGAAAACATGCATGACTCAAATCAAGACAGTTGTATTTGAGGAACAAACGATTGAAGAAGCATTAAAAGCGCTTCGAGAGAGGCATATCAGCGATAAAGTATTATATTTTTATGTCGTCGATCAAGCTTATAAGTTAAAAGGGATTGTCTCTACTCGGGATTTATTGCTTAAAGATTTAAAAGTTGTAATTTCTACAATTACACAACCAAACGTCATTACTCTAAATCAAGATCAAACAGTCAAAGAGGCGATGCAGCTTATGGAAGTTCAAAGGCTTTTAGCTCTTCCAGTCGTCGACTACGAAAACCGTTTGCTTGGAGCTATTGATGTAGGCGTTTATCTCGAAGAAGCAGTTGATGTTGCCAATACAAAAAAACGAGTGCAAATCTTTCAATTGTTAGGGATGATCTTAGAAGAAGGCAAACCTTTTTCGGTTATGGGAAGTTATAAATCCCGAATGCCTTGGATTTTTTGTAATATGTTGGGTGGAACTATATGTGCTTTAATTTCGAATGTATATGCCCCAGTGTTAGAAAAAGCGCTGATTTTAGCGATGTTTATCCCTCTTGTTTTATCCCTATCTGAGTCTATTAGTATGCAGTCGATGACTCAAAGCCTAAGTCAAGTTACTACTCGATTGTCGTGGATGCAGATTTTAAAGCAATCGAAGCTTTATGTCTTGATCGCTTTAACTTCAGCATCGATCATCGGATCAATCGCAATGTTTTGGAAAGATGGAACTAAACCTGCTGCAGTTATCGGTCTTGGGATTTTGATTTCTATCGTCATCTCAGCTTCAATAGGGGCTATGATGCCTTTTGCTCTTCATAAGGGAAAGCTCGATCCTAAAGTTGCAGCAGGGCCAGTTGTTTTAATGATTGTTGATGTCATTACAACGCTAATTTATTTTGCAATAGCAAAAGCCGTCTTATTTTAATTGGGACGGCTTTTTTGCCATTTTAAAATTGCAAATGGCATGAGTGTAAAAATCAAACAGCCGAAAATCAAAAAACCTTCATAGAGATAAAAGCTTGTTCGATCAATTTGACTTGGGGGAACGAATCCCAAAAAGAACCCAAAAGCTGATCCAATAATCCCGATTCCGCCAACTATCCATATGCCGATATTTTTGTATGGTATTCGATAAGCTCGAAATTTATCAGGTCTTTTGTATCTTAAAATAATTGCAGCTACAAACATCAAAATATACATGAGAAGGTAAAGCTGAGAGGTTAACGCCATCAACATCCAAAAGGAAGAGCTGACAGAGGGGGCAATCAAGATAATTGTAGCTAAAAAGGTGACTATAACACCTTGTGCTATCATCATATTTACTGGCATATCATTTTTATTCAGTCTTCTAAAAAACGGGGGTAGATCCCCTTTTTGGGCTGCTGCAAGCAATCCGCGGCAAGGCCCTGCAGTCCAAGTACTCACAGAAGCTAAAGCCCCGATTGTAATTAATATTGCGACCAATGGAACGTAATGACTTAACCCAAATGTTGAAAATACAGAATACACTACAGCGATACCACCAGCTGTTAAACTGATCTCTGAGTTAGGTGTGATCATGGCAATCGTTAGTGCACCCATAATAGAAAGCGAGATGATAACTACAGAAGAAAATAAAATAGCTTTTGGATAATTTTTTTGAGGATTTTCAACATCATTTGCGTGTACTGAAGACATTTCCATTCCCGCAAAACCAAGCATGATGCCAGCTAAAAAAGTGTAATCATTTAGAGAATTCATTTTTGGGAAAAAATTAGAAAACGACATCTCTATTTGTAATGGGCGGCCAGAAAAATACCAAAAGGCGCCGATCAGTATGATAATTGCACCAGGTAAAAGTGTTCCTAAAAAGACGCCAATAGAACTCACCCATCCAGAAAGCTTCATCCCTTTTGAATTGATTAATGTCGAAAGCCAGAATGAAATTAACACGACACAATAGGTGTAAAATGCATGGTGGGCAAGATCTTTATTGAATACAAACGCCACTGTCCCAGCTACAAATGATAAAATCATAGGATACCAAACGACATTTTCTATCCATAGCAGCCATACAGCTAAAAACCCCATTTTTTCTCCTAAAGCTTCCTTTACCCAAACGTAGATACCGCCACGTTCCGGCCACCCAGTAGCAAGTTCAGCTGCTACCAAACCAGTTGGAATAAGTAAAATTAGGGAAGCTATTAAAATAAAAAAAATTGAAGCAAATCCATACTCAGCTGTTAATGGCCAGTTACGGATACTTAATATTGTTGCAATATTGATCATCGTTAAAAGAAATACATTTAACGTTTTCGGTTTTTGATTCATTCAGTCTCCATTATCTTGATATGCAGATGAGTATAGCGCTAGGATTTGTTTTTTCTTAATAAAATTTCTCATTCAGCTACTTTGATCTAATTTTTTTAAAATTAAAATTTTACACAAGGTTCTTTCTAATTTAATAACATAATAATTAAAATTATTATTATGTTATAACTAAACAATTATAATTTAATTTGATATTAAAGTGGTTTTACTTTAATATATTTGTATAAAAAGTAAGAGAGTTTACTATGAGTTTAAAATTTGGTCAATTTAATCCATTTAAGAACAGTTGGGAAAGAGTTTATATACCGTCCGATGATTTTTTCAGTTTTTCTAATGAACCATTCACTTATTATGAAAACAATGAAAAAAAGACAATCGATAAAGAAGATTTTGTATCAGGTAAACAAACACCTTGGAATAATCTTCTAAGAAAAATCCCTCATGCAAGGCATGGTGGTGGTGAATTTATCGATATAGCCCACACGAAAAAGGTGTTTCTTTACAACGACTCAGGAATGATTAACTACCTTTTGTTAAATTCTTTTTTTAACACAATAGGTGAAGGTACTTTTGCTGGTTTACGCCTCTTTTATAGCGTAAAATGAATTTTTCAATTAGCGTATGTGCCATTCGGTGTGATGTTTAAAATCTTTTGGTTATTTAAAAATACCGTTTGCAAAGCAGAAAAATCAAATTTAAAAGAAAGTTGCGAATTGATTATTGATAACGGTTTTAAGGAAATCCATAAAATTAAAATTGATTTATTTAAGGACACCATTGGTCTTTTTTCGTTTCCTTTCCGAATCATAGCTCACGAAATTTCATTCATTGTGGGAGCAATTTTTAGTGAACTTGCGGGAGAAAAATTATTCTATTCATTTAATCAATTTTTCTATGAAAAATTAGGGGTAGAGGGACCAGATTATTATAAATTTATTAAAGCAGCTTATGATAAAATCTAACTATTTCTCATATTTACAACGTATGTTGTAATTTAGAGAAAAATTTGATGTTTTAGGACACTAATTTGATTAATAGTGTCCTAAATTAAAAAAATAACTTACATCACCCCTCTTATTTCCTTGTATTAATCTAAACTGTTACGTTAAAATATCTCCCTCTTTAGGTTTTAGAAAGGTTTTTTTGTGACGTCTCTTTTTGCTTCTTGTTTTACTACTCGGGCATCAGTTTCATTTTGTTCTGCTCTTTTTGACATTACTAGAAGATGGATGCCGATTCCACAGAGTGTTTTTGTCCCGCAAATTGCACAAAATAAAGAGATGCTGAACTTTTTTTCTATCTATCCTAGATTACTAACCCGCGATCAAATTGATTTCACTTTAGAAAACCATTTTCCTTGCTATATTTTGTACAAACAACTCATCAATGACGCTCTTATCTTCTCTTCTTCAGAAATCAGCGTATTAGACAGAATGATCATTTATTACCTTGAAAATCCTTATGACTTGAAAAGGATTGCAAACTATATCGAAGAAAAAGGTGTTGATGAGGGCCTTGTCGATGAGTTATTCCCTTTAGAAGCTGAATATAAAGCATTTTTTCCATCTAAAGAGTTTTTTGTTTTTTTACTTAGAGTTCATCAAACCCTAAAAATTCAATCTATTGCAGAAAAAATCATTGTTACATTCCCGACAATTTCACCCGTAGATTATCCTAAAATAGGATCGTATGAAGAATTGACTAGGCGCATAAAACAAGATGCGTTAGATAAAATTGAAGTTTTTTGTGCATCTAACAGTGGTAAGTTATCAGAAATTATCGGTTTAATCCAAATAAACTACAATCAATCCAGCACGATTGAATTGGAAAATTTGTTTAATTCCTACGATAGAAAATGGCTTTGGATGGCAAGCTTTTGGGGATTCAAAAAAGGGATATTAAGTTTAGAGGTTCTTTTGAGATCTTCTTCTATTGCTGGATTAGGGGATATACCAGTATCTATCATCGATCCGATTGGTTCTGATGGATTAATAAGTTCGAAAGCTGAGAATATTTTGAGTGTCGGGTTTAATAATCATTTAAACCTAATGCAAAAAATTGAATTCATAAAATATATTGAGCAATTACCAAAAGAAAAACGTTTGATTGTTTATTATCCCACTAAACAAAATTATCTTAATATTAAAGATTTTATCGCGACTCCAAATCAAAATATATTCTCAGTTGGGGAGCAAATACTTAATAAGCAAAGAATCAATTTATTTAATATGTTCATTCAAGATAATCGCTATCAAAGAATGATTGTTTCGATTGAATTTTATCAGACTTTGTTTAAATCTCAGTTTCCTGAAAGCTGCGTAAATCCTAATCCTGTATTTGGAATTTCAAAACCTTATCAAATAAAAGTAAATGGGATCACAGCCACTCGAGATATTTGTTATCCTCATGTGGAAATTTCTTCAAATGATGAATTGAAAGTCGTGTTAAACGAAGAGGCAGATACATTTAAATGTATTGAGGGTGATTTCACATATCATGACGAATACCATGCTTTAGTATCATCTGCTATTCCTAATCACATCAAACTTTTATACATTTCAATTTCTGAATTTCTTGAAGATCTAGCCAACCAAAATCGTTCGATAATCGAGAAGGAAAATTGTATCGCTTTGAAAAAGATGAGTTGGATATTCAAAGACATGGATTTTATAACCTATTTATATTCCAACATGTATCAAATCAATCCGAACGAACCAGTTTTTCAATCGGTTTTCTCTAAACCTAATTCGATTCACTTAGAAATCGAAGATTTGAACATATTCAACAGTCTTTTTAGACTTTTTTATAATTTTATTGCGTCTCAGATAGGAAAATTTCAAATAGATGCGATTGAGAAATTTAGTATCAAAATTTCTAGCGAAAAAAAACGGATAGACTTAGAAAATATTAAAAAACTTCTTTCCTCATATCATCCATTTTCTAAATCTCATATTATTTTTGAACTCATCAATTTAATCTTTAATTTTTGTTTTAGAGATATCAAAAACAAAAAATCAATCGCAAGGTATTTAAAAAGAGAGTTAATAGAGGCGTTTTCACCTGAATTAACCAAAAGATTAAATGTTTTATCAGATCAATTGAAATTGGCCATCGATTCCAACATGATAGAATTCTTTAAATATCAAAGAGATCGATTGATTGAATTGAAAAATCTTATTAATGATTTTGATATTTTAATTGATGAAATTTAACCTAAACTTTTTAATTATAATTATTGCATATATATGAATTCTCATTTTACAGATATTACTCAAACATTTCCATTATTGAAATCTCACCCCGATTTTAAAATGAAATTATCTCCATCTCAAACCGGATATATCCCAGAAGTTGTTCCTAGTTTAAATCGTTCGCAAAAAGTTTTAAGGGGATTTGGTTTTAAATCTATTGAATGGCGAATTGATGCTATCGGCCGCCATATTATTGCGTGGGTAGTGGATCATTTCAATTCTGATCCAAGGCTAGTCTATGATCGCTTAAAAGAAATTAAGTCTTTAGATGGCTTTATGACTAAAGCAGGATATCGAGAGGAGTTCAATCTGCTTTTAAAAGCAATTCGTGAATGTATCAGGACAATTGATTATGAAGATGAATTAATTCAAAAAGATCAAGATCAAAAAAATCAACTGAATGAATTATTCCAAAAAACAATGGGTGTGAATCATCGTCTTGAGTATGGAGACCTAATGCTGGATATCAAAGAGTCCCAACCGATAGATTTTGATCTTTTTAATCCTATTGAAAATCGGTTTATTGCTAATTGTAACGCATTTAATCAAATTACAGAAGATTCGCGTCTTCAGATCGATATGGAGGGTGGTTATGCCTACCCCAAAGTAATAGATGCACCATCCAAACTTGAAAAGAGTCTTAGAAAGTTGGGTTTAAAACCGAAATCTTTACGATTAGAAAATGTAGCTGATTTTACAATCTCTTGGTTAAAAGTAAACAGCATCGTGAACATGCATGCCTTTTCTCGACAAATTGATAAAATTCAGAAGTTAAGA
>JACCDV010627857.1_pt1 | contig 36023 bp, 31 predicted proteins | sample 7446131 | NCBI WGS metagenome assembly JACCDV01 (sample SAMN15323448, study PRJNA562643) | freshwater metagenome | isolation source: river surface water | place: USA:Blue River Watershed | collected 2017-08-17
CCCACCTGGTCGGCCAGCAGCAGGCCCTTGTAGACCACGGTGCGGCTGGACATGCTGGGGATGTAGTACTCGTTGCTGTGCTTGAGCTTGAGCGCCTGGATGGCGGCGCTGGCGGTCTTGCGGATCACGTACAGCTTGCGCTCGAGCGCGTCCTGCACGATCACGTCGGCGCCGCGGCCGATGAAGATCTGGCGGATGATCGGCTCTTTGGCGCGCACACGGGGCGACATGGGCATGTCGAGGTTGACGGGCACATCGCGCCAGCCCAGCACCACCTGGCCTTCGGCCTTGACCGCGCGCTCGAGTTCTTGCTCGCAAGCCATGCGCGAGGCGTGCTCCTTGGGCAGAAAGACCATGCCCACGCCGTACTCGCCAAAGGGCGGCAGCGTCAGGCCTTGCTTGGCCATCTCGTCGCGGTAGAGCGCATCGGGCAGCTGGATCAGGATGCCGGCGCCGTCGCCCATGAGCTTGTCGGCACCGACGGCACCCCGGTGGTCGAGGTTCTCGAGGATCTTGAGCGCCTGGGTGACGATGGCATGGGACTTCTGTCCCTTGATGTGCGCCACAAAGCCAACACCGCACGCGTCGTGCTCGTTGGCGGGGTCATACAGACCGTTTTGTTGCAAGAAAAGTTGATCAGCAGCCGTCGTCATGGCGCGCTCCTAGGGTTTTTACGCAGGTCGAGCATGATACTGCACAGCAACCCCCGTGCCAGAAAAATTAATTGGGGTCAGATCCCAATTAATTCACTGCGCGATTCGATGGAGTCTTAATTGGGGACAGATCAATCCTGTGGGGATTTGAAGGGCCGCCCGGCCTTGCCCGGCTGCAGGCGGCGCTCGGTCTGCGCCTTGAGCTCGGTCACAAAGCGCTCGGTGCCCAGGGCCCAGCCCGACAAGGCGCTGTGGGTCAGGTCGGCGCGCTGGCGCTCGGCCAGGCCGTGCTGCACCAGCTCGGCATACGCGGCTTCGCGGGCAAACGGGGTATTGCCCAAGGCCCAATACAGTGCGTGGTGCGTCACCAATATGTCGCGCGAGAGCCCAATACAGTGCCGATGGCTGGACCAGGCATGGTCTTGCGGCTGCGCCACCATGCCGGCGCGCACCGGGTTGAGGTCGATGTAGACCATGCAGGCGAGCAGGTAGCGCTCGGACTCGATCAGGTTGCTGCGGTAGCGCCCTTCCCACAGGGTGCCGGTGCGCCCATGGCGCAGGTTGTGCTGGCGCACATAGGCGCGGCCCACGGCCTGCATCATGCGCGGCAGGCCGTCCTGGGTCTCGGGGGTGGCCAGCAGGTGAAAGTGGTTGTCCATCAGCACCCAGGCGTGGATGGCCACCTTGAACAGGCGGGACTGCTCAAACCACAGGTCATACAGGCGCTGGCGGTCCTGCTCGTCGCGCACGATCGGCTGGCGATCGTTGCCACGCTGGATCACATGGTGGGGATACCCGGGAAGGGTCAGGCGAGGCAGTCGGGCCATGGTGCGATCGCGGTCCCCTGCGCGGCGTCCCCCGGCTGGGGGACAACGCGGTCAGCGACGTTTAGTCACCGAACATCTTTTGCTTGAGCTCGCGCCGTTGCTGGGCTTCCAGCGACAGGGTGGCCGTCGGACGGGCCAACAGGCGTCCCACGCCGATGGGTTCGCCGGTTTCGTCGCAAAAGCCATAGTCGCCGGCATCAATGCGGGAGATCGATTGCTCGATCTTCTTGAGCAGTTTGCGCTCGCGATCGCGGGTGCGCAGCTCGAGGGCATGCTCCTCTTCAATGGTCGCGCGGTCGGCCGGATCCGGCACCACCACGGTGTCCTCACGCAAATGCTCGGTGGTTTCACCGGCATTGGTCAGGATGTCCTGCTTGAGTTGCACCAGCTTGCGACGGAAAAATGCCATCTGGACGTCGTTCATGTACTCGTCGTCGGGCATGGCGATGACGTCGGCATCGGTCAACTGGTCAAGGGGCTTGGTTTTCCAGTTGTTCGCCAGTTTGGCGTCTTTTTTAAGCGGTGTGGGAACAGGAACGTTCAGAACAGTGGAAGGCATGCTGGGGAAATAACTGGCTTTGGCGGCGGTGGAAGCCACCGCTTGAGGCATGGACGGAACCACCAAGGCCGCAGAACGAGCGGACTTGGTGTTGCGGGGGGTGGCCGGTTTGGGCGTCACTGGCGCTGCAGCCACAGGCTTGGCAGGCACCACCGGTTTGGTGGCCGCCGGCGCTGGGGCCTTGGCGGCGGGCGCAGGCTTGACGGATGTTTTGGTCGGTGCCGACTTGGCGGGTGCGGGCTTGGCCGGTGAAGCCTTGACCGGGGTCGGTTTGGCCGCCGCGCTGGACTTGGCGGCTGGTTTGGTCTCGGCCTTGGCCTTGGTCTCGGCCTTGGCCGCTGGCTTGGACAGCGCCTTGGCGCTGGTTTTGGCGACCGGCTTGGCTGGCGCGGCTTTCACCGAGGACTTGGCCGGCACTTTGGCAGGCGGGGTGGCCACGGCTTTGGAGGGTGACTTGAGCGCGGCTTTGGCCGCCGGCTTGGCCGACGAGGATTTGGCAGCTGCGGCCTTGGCCGTTGCTGGCTTGGAGGACGCTCGCGCGGAGGACGTCGCGGCGGTCGTCTTGACCGGCTTGGACGCTGCGTTCTTCGGTGTCGTCTTCACGTCTTGCTCCTCAGCGGGCGCGGATCAGGCCTGAAGCCTGTTTCCGCAAAGCGGCCACACATCCCCAAAGGACCCATGGCCTGCGTTCAACTAGGGGGCGTTGGACCCATTTGGGCAGGCGCCAACAAAACACCCTGTCGGCGGGCATTGTAGCCATGCTTTGCTGACACGGACCTGCAGGGTCTCCCGCCAGGCCGAATCAGACCAGGCACTGCTGCAGACCCTGCTCCAGGATCTCGCGCGGCAACTCGATGCCAATGAACACCATCTTGCTCATTTTCTTTTCATCAGCACCCCAGGGCGGGCCCAGATCGCTGCCCATCAGCTGGTGCACGCCCTGGAAAATCACCTTGCGTTCGGTGCCGCGCATCCACAACACGCCCTTGTAGCGCAGCATGCGCGGGCCGTAGATGTTCACGATGGCCCCCAGGAAGTCCTCAAGCTTGGCCGGATCGAAGGGGCGATCGGCCCGGTAGACAAAGCTCTTGACGTCATCGTCGTGGTGATGGTGGTGGCCGTGGTCGTGCTGGTGCGAGGGGTGGTCGCAATGCTCGCCATGCGCATGGTCGTGATCGTGGTGATGCCCATGGCCGTCCTCGCTCAGGAAGTCGGGGTCGATGTCGAGCTTGGCATTGAGGTTGAAGCCACGCAGGTCAAACACCTCGGCCAGCGACACCTCGCCAAAGTGCACCACCTTTTGCGGCGCGCGCGGGTTCATGTGGCGCAGGCGGTGCTGCAAGGCCTCCAGGGCCTGCGGCTCGACCAGGTCGGCCTTGCTGATGAACAGCTGGTCGGCAAAGCCCACCTGGCGGCGCGCCTCCTGGCGGTCATTGAGTTGCTGCGCCGCGTGCTTGGCGTCCACCAGGGTCAGGATGGCGTCGAGCAAAAAGCTCTCGGCGATCTCGTCGTCCATGAAAAAGGTTTGCGCCACCGGGCCCGGGTCGGCCAGGCCGGTGGTCTCGATCACCACCCGGTCAAACTGAAGCAGGCCTTTGCGCCGCTTGGCCGCCAGCATTTGCAAGGTGGTGCGCAAGTCCTCACGGATGGTGCAGCAGACGCAGCCGTTGCTCATCTGGATGATCTGCTCCTCGGTGTTGCTGACCAGGATGTCGTTGTCGATGTTCTCTTCACCGAATTCGTTTTCGATCACCGCGATCTTGTGGCCGTGCGCCTCGGTCAGCACGCGCTTGAGCAAGGTCGTCTTGCCCGAGCCCAGAAAGCCCGTGAGGATGGTGGCAGGAATGAGGGACATGGTGGCTCCGAAAAGAGATGCGGGCCGCCCTGGGCGACCCGCCGGATCTGAAGAGTTGGGGAGTGTAGCCCTGTTTTTCAAGCCGCCTTGCGCAGCACGACCAGGCCCTTGAGGTACTCGCCTTCGGGGAAGTCGATCGTCATGGGGTGGTCGGGCGCGGCCTGCAGGCGCGCGCTCAGGTAGCCGTCGACCCCCGCATCGGTGCCGGCCGAGGCCACGATTTTGTGGAACAGATCGGCGCTGATCCCGCCCGAACACGAGAAGGTGTACAGCGCCCCGCCCGGCACCAGCAGGCGCAGGGCCAGGCGGTTGATGTCCTTGTAGGCGCGCGCGGCCCGCTCGGCGTGCGCCGCCGTGGGCGCGAGCTTGGGCGGGTCGAGCACGATGGCGTCAAAGCGCTCCCCCGTTTCCAGAAACCGGCGCAAACTGGCGTTCACGTCGGCATCCAGAAACTGCGCGCGCGCTGGGTCCAGGCCGTTGAGGTCCACATGGGCGCGGGCCCGCTCCAGGGCCGGGCCCGAGGAGTCGATGGTCAGCACCTCGCTGGCGCCGCCCTTGAGGGCCGCCACGGTGAAGCCCCCGGTGTAGCCATAGCAATTGAGCACGCGCGCAAAGCCCCGCTGGCGCACCTCGCGCGCAAAGCGGCCCCGGCTGTCGCGCTGGTCCAGGTAAAAGCCTGTCTTGTGACCGCGTGCCACATCGAGCGTGAGCTGCCAGTCGTGCTCCTGGATGCGCACCTCGGTAGCCCCCTCCCCGCGCAACCACCCCGTCACCTCGGGCAGGCCTTCGAGCTGGCGCACCGACGCGTCCGAGCGCTCGTACAGGCGCGAGAGGCCCGTCTGCGCCAGCAACGCATCGGCAATCGCCGGCTTGAAGCGCTCCACCCCGCACGCGCCAAACTGCGCCACCAGGGTGTCGTCGTAGCGGTCGACCACCAGGCCCGGCAGGCCGTCGGCTTCGCCATGGATCAGGCGCCGGCCATTGCTGGGGATGTCCAGCCAGTCGCGCGCGGCCAGGGCCTGCGCGATGCGGCTGCTCAGAAAGCTGGCGTCGATGCGCTGCGCCTCGTCAAAGCTCCACACCCGGGCGCGGATGCGCGAGGCGGGGCTGAACGCGGCCCAGCCCAGAAAGCGGCCGTCGGCCGCCTCGATACGGACCGTCTCGCCGGGGTCGGCGCCGCCGCGCGCAATCGCCGATTCGAACACCCAGGGGTGGCGCCGCAAGAGCGAGCGCTCCTTGCCTTCTTTGAGCCGTATGGTTTTCATGCGCCGATTGTCCCAGACGCCGGGCACCCGGGCCCGCCCGCTCAGCCTTTGGCGCCGCGGCGCGCGCGCGGATGCGCCTGGTCGTAGGTCTTGGCCAGGTGCTGGAAATCGAGCCGGGTGTAGACCTGGGTGGTGGCAATGCTGGCGTGCCCCAGCAGCTCTTGCACCGCACGCAGGTCGCCACTGGACTGCAGCACATGGCTGGCAAAGCTGTGGCGCAGCATGTGCGGATGCACCGGCACGGCCAGGCCGGCCTGCGCGGCATGGCGACGCAGGCTCTGCCACACCCCTGCCGGCGCCAGGCGCTGGCCCCGGTGACCCACAAACAGGGCCTGCGGGTCGCGCAGGGTCAGGCCCTGGCGCTCGGTGAGCCAGGCCTGCAGGGCGGTCAGGGCGGCGCGCCCAAGCGGCACCTGGCGGCGCTTGCGGCCCTTGCCCAGCACCTGCACATCGGCGGCCGACAGATCGATCCAGCCGCGTCCCTCGCGCAGCGCGGCGTCGCTTGCTTGCACATCCAAGCCGCACAGCTCCGAGACGCGCAGGCCGCAGCCGTAGAGCAGCTCGACCATGGCCGCATCGCGCGCCTGCTGCCAGGGCGGCAGGGCCGAGTCACTGTGCTCGGCCAGCTGCACCGCCTGATCGACCGACAGGGCCGCCGGCAAGGGCTTGGGCGAGCGCGGCGGGCGCACCCCCTGTACCGGGTTGAAAGGCACCAGGCCCTGCTGGCCCAGCCAGGCGTAAAACCCGCGCCAGCACGAGAGCACCAGCGCAATGCCGCGCCCTTGCCGGCCCTGCGCATGCCACTGGGCCGACCAGCGCCGCACATGCGCGGGCAAGACCTGGTCCAGGGCCAAGCCGGCCCCATGGCACAGGGCCTGCAGCTGGATCAGGTGCAGGCGATAGAGGGTGCAGGTGCGCTCGGCCAGGCGCTTCTCATGGCGCACATGGTCCAGATAGGCCTGGACCTGCGGGGCCAGCGTCGGCTCAGGGCTGGTCGGCGGCGCCATGGGACGCCTCTTGCAGACCCGAGAGGGCCGCGCCGGCCAGTTCGGCCAGGCGCTCGAGCAGCTCGGTGCCCATTTGCGGATTGAAGCGCTGTGCATCGGGCGAGGCCAGCACCAGCAGGCCAAAGGGCGTGCCGCCTGGGGCCGGGCGCAGTGCCAGCAGCGCCAGCGACGCGGCCTGGGCCGGCGCATCCAGCCAGGCCAGCAGGCGCTCGTGACCGGCCACCGGGCCCACATAGGGCGTGGCCAGGTCTTGCGCCAGGGCGCGCACGCTGTCGTCCACCGGCGTGGCCACCGCGCCCAGGGCGTCGGTGCTGGCCAGATCCCACAGGCGCAGCGCCACCTGCGGCACCTGGAAGATGTCGCGGATGTTGTCCAGCGCCAGCGTGGTCAGGTCCTCGCGCCGCGCGGCCAGCATCTCGCAGGCCCAGCGGTGGAGCTTGTCGCTCAGGATCATGTTCTCGTGGCCGTGCCGGATCATGTCGACGATGCGGTGCTCGAGCGAGCGGATCTTGTCGCGCAGCATCAGCGCCTGGCGCTCTTGCAGGCTCACGGTGCGGTGGCTTTGTGGATGCGTCAGCTGCACCTCGGCCAGCAAGCTGGCATGCCGCTCGAAAAAGTCGGGCGTGTTCAGCAGGTACTGGGCAATGTCGTCTTCGGTGATCGGGGGGATCGCGGGGGTGTCGCTCATGACAGGGCACTTTCAGAATCGGGCAGTTCGATATCGCCCTCGAACACAGGGGTGGCGGGACCGGTCATGCGCACCGGGTCGTGCAGACCGCCGTCCCAGGCGATGGTGAGGCGGCCGCCGTGCGTGTGCACCTGCACCTGCGCATCGAGCCAGCCCTGGCGGATGCCAGCCACCACCGCCGCGCAGGCGCCGGTGCCGCAAGCCAGGGTCTCGCCCGCGCCGCGCTCAAAGACCCGCAGGCGCACCTCGCTGCGCGAGAGCACCTGCAAAAAGCCGGCGTTGACGCGGTTGGGAAACGCCGCATGGCGCTCGATCAGGGGGCCCAGGGTGCCCACGGGCGCGTGGGCCACATCGGCCACGCGCAACACCGCATGCGGGTTGCCCATTGACAACACCGCCACCTCCACAGGATCGTGGCCCGGCAGCGGCAGGCGGTACAGCGGCCAGCCGTTGACCACGCGCTGGTCCAGGCCATCGGGCACAAACGGCACCTGCGCCAGATCAAACACCGGCGCGCCCATGTCCACCGTCACGCGGCCGTCGGGGTTCATGCGCAGCTCGATGGTGCCGCGCTGGACCTTCACCCGCAGCACATCGCGCGTGCTCAGGCCTTTGTCGCGCACATAGCGCACAAAGCAGCGCGCGCCGTTGCCGCAATGCTCCACCTCGCCACCATCGGCGTTGTGGATCACGTATTCAAAGTCCAGCCCCGGCGCCGGCGACGGGCGCACCGAGAGGATCTGGTCGGCCCCCACGCCAAAGTGGCGATCGGCCAGCCAGCGGTACTGCCAGGGCGCCAGGCCCAGCAGGCGCTGGGTCTCGTCCAGCACGACGAAGTCGTTGCCGGCCCCCTGCATTTTGGTAAAGCGGATTCGCATGCAGGCATTATCCCGGAATCGGCCCCCTGCACCAGCACTACGGCAGCGCTTGTCCAGCGGGCCGTTCCCCCCTTGGGCCCAGCCACACAAGGCCGATAATCGGGCCATGGTACGCCCCACCCAACTCCTGCACGCCCAGCGCGAGATCGCGCCCCTCCGACCCGCCGCCACCGTGCTGCTGCTGCGCGACGGCCCCGATGGCCTGGAGGTGATGATGACCCGCCGCTCCATGCGCGCCAGCTTTGCGCCCGGGGCCTATGTGTTCCCGGGCGGGGGCATCGATGCGGCCGACGCGCAGGACGGCCCCTGGCTGCAGACCCGGCCCGATCAGGACGCGAGGGCGCGCACCCAGGCGGTGGCCGCCATCCGCGAGAGTTTTGAGGAGCTGGGGCTGTTGCTGGCGCGCCACGCCGACGGCCGCTGGGCCGATGCGCAGGACGTGGCCTTGCTCGACCGGCACGCGCCCTTTCTGCCACAGATCCAGGCGCGCGGCCTGCACCTGGCGGTGGATGCGGTCTACCTGCTGGCGCACTGGATCACCGACCGCGACCTGCCGCGCCGCTTTGACGTGCCCTTTCTGGTGGCCCGCATGCCCGCAGACCAACTGCCCCAGGCCGACGAGCAGGAGCAGTTCGAGCCGGTGTGGATCCGCCCCGCGCAAGCCCTGCAACGCCATGAGGCGGGCGACTTTCTGATGATCTTCCCCACCATCCGCACCCTGCAGCGCCTGCAGCAATGGCCGACGGTGGACGCGGTGCTGCAGGCCTGCGCCAACGCCGCAGGACCCCTGTGGACGAGTTGCCCGCGCGGTGGCCTGGTCGATGGGCGCGAAGAGCGCTTCATGGAGCACGAGAGTGCCTATGGCGAGCTGGCCCTGGTCAGCCCCGACGGGCAGATCGTGCACGAGCTGGGCTGGCAGAGCGAGCGCATGGTGCCCCTGCTGCGCCATGTGCAGCGCCTGACCGCGCCCAATCCCGGTGTCATGACCGGCCCGGGCACCAACAGCTATGTGGTCGGCGACCCCCACACCGGTTACGGCGTGATCGACCCCGGTCCCGCCGACGAGGCGCACCTGGCGCGCCTATGGAGCGCCTGCGGCGGTCAGATCCGCTGGATTGCCTGCACCCATTCGCACCCCGACCATTCGCCCGGCGCCGCCCCCCTGCAGGCCATGTGCGCGCAGCGCCCGCCCATTCTGGGCCTGGCCTCGCGCCCGACCGCGCGCGCCAACAGCCGCTTTGTGCCCGACCGCGAGCTGGCCGATGGCGAGCGCCTGGTCCTGCAAGGCCAAGGCCCCAACGGGCTGGTGCAGCACCATCTGCGCGTGCTGCACACCCCCGGCCATGCGGCCAACCACGTCTGCCTGGTGCTGGAAGAGGACGGCCTGCTGTTCTCGGGCGACCATGTGCTCAACGGCAGCACCACCGTGATCGACCCGCCCGACGGCCACATGGGCGACTACCTGGCCTCGCTCGACCGGCTGCTGGCCGCCTGCGCGCAAGACGCCATCGAGTTCATCCTGCCGGCCCATGGCCATGTGCTGGGCTTTGCCCCCAAGGCCATTGCAGCCCTCAAGGCGCACCGCCTGGCGCGCGAGGCGCGCATCGCCGCCGCCATGCGCGCCCTCCCCCATGGCAGCCTGCAGGACTGGGTGGCGCACGCCTACCGCGACGTGCCCGAACGCCTGTGGCCGGTGGCCGCGCGCTCGCTGCAGGCCCATGTGGACCACCTGCGCGAGCTGGGCGACGGCCTGCAAGACCCGGTTTGAGGCCGCGGCGGGGCGCAGACCCCACCTGCACACGTATTCAGATACACATGGCAACGTGTTTCATGGAATTTTGACCCTTGAAAGTGTCTGGACACTCCCCAAATTGACGGCAAGCTGTCAAAATGACTGCTCAGTCACAGTTTGACCGAATCGTCCGTTTTGGCCGATTTCGCCCCGAAACCGACTGTTTTAGCAAAGGAGCGTCCCATGCGTCTGAGTACCAAAAGCCGATTCGCCGTGACCGCCATGATCGATGTGGCGCTGCGTGAAGATCGCGGGCCCGTTTCCCTTGCCGCCATCAGCGTGCGGCATCAAATCTCGCTCTCCTATCTGGAGCAGCTGTTCAGCAAGCTGCGCCAATCCCAGCTGGTGGAAAGCACCCGCGGGCCCGGTGGCGGCTACTCGCTGGCGCGCTCGGCCGAGCTCATCAGCGTGGCCGACGTGATCACCGCGGTGGACGCCCCCGACGAAGAAGAGGTCAGCGGCGACAGCAGCTGGATGAAAAGCGATCTGTGGTCGGGCCTGAACGCCAAGATGGTGTCGCACCTGCAGTCGATCACCCTGCGCCAGTTGGTGGCCGAGCAGCGCGCCAAGGGCGTGCAGGTCGAGCCCGCCCCGGCCCCCACGGTCAAGCGCGGCGTGTTTGCCAAGCCGCCAAGCAGCCTGCCCAAGGTCACCGCGCCCAATTCGGTGTTCGCCCTGGGCTCGCTGGCCGCCTCGCGCGGCTGATCCGCCCGGCCATCGCCCGGGCCTCGCCCAACGGGGCAGGCCCCCACCACGCGCAACCTTCGGGCTGCGCGTTGGCTTTGGGGATGCGAAAAAAGTGTGAAGCCCGCCGATACGCCGGATTCTGTGCACGGCGGTTGCCCGCCGCGTGACTGCCATCAATCTGGGCCGGGGGTCGCCCACCCGGCTCAATGCTGCCTACCCGCCAGCTCCGCGGAACCACGTCAACGCTGGCCTACTTGGCATTGCTGCGCGCAGAGATTGCCCGTTTCACCCGAACTCAATCGGCTCGTCTCTGTTGCTCTGATCCTCACCTCACGGTGGAGAGGTGTTACCTCCTGCGCCGTCCTGTGCAGTCCGGACGTTCCTCCAGTGCCCCCTTTCGGGCATTGCACCAGCGGCAGTCTGGCGAGCTTCACGCCCCGATTATCACCGCAGGGCGGTCTCAGATCAGGCGGCGAATGCGGCGATGGCGCCACACGCCCACAAAATACGCCGTCTGCAAGACCAGCATGGCCAGATAGGTCACCACAAACGCGCTCCAGATGCCCGGCTGGCCCCAGAGCCGATCGAGCCACCAGGCCACCGGCAGCTGGACGCCCAAGATGCAGCCCACCGAGATGGCCATCGGCCACCACACATCCCCGCTGGCGCGCATGATGCCGCCCAGCACCGCCTGCAAGCCAAACACCAGCAAGCTCCAGAGCATCAGGTGCAGGAGCTGCTCGGCCTGGGCCAGCACCTCGGGCTGCGTCAGGAACAGGCCCAGAAACGCGTGCGAGAGGGCATAGCCCAGCAGCACCAGACCGCCCACCAGCGCCAGCACCAGCCACAGGCCGGTGCGCAAGATTTGCGGCAGGCGTTGCAGCTGGCCGGCCCCAATCGACTGCGCCGCCAGGATCGAGGCGGTGATGGCAATCGACAGCGCCGGGAACTGCACATAGTTGACCACCTGCGTGACCGCTCCATAGGCCGCCGTGGCCGACGAGCCATGCGCGTTCACCAGCGACAGGATGATCAACTCGGACATCGACAGCACCACCATCTGCACCCCGGTGGGCAGGCCAATGCGCAGCACCTTGGCCAGGATCGCCCCATCCAGGCGCAGCAGCGGCAGCCACTGCCGATTGGGCGCCAGCACATGGCCGCGCCGGCGCAAGCGCCAGAACAAAAAGCCCAGCGAACCCGCCGTCGAGAGCAAGGTCGCCACCGCCGCCGCCCGGATGCCCAGCTGCGGCAGACCGGCCCAGCCGGCAATGAGCGCGGGGGTCAGCACCAGGCCCAGCCCGGTGGACACCAGCAGGGCCAGCAAGGGCGAGAGCGTGTCGCCCACCCCACGCAGCAACTGCGTGGCCAGGATAAAGACCAGCAACAGCGGCATGAACCACATCATCATGCGGGCGTAGATGACCGCTTCGTGCAGCACGTCGGCGGGCGTGCCCAGGGCCCGCAAGGCCGGCTCGGCCGCCACCGCACCCACCACCGCCGCCAGCAGGCCGATCAGCGCCCCGAGCGTGAGCGAGGCCGCGGCCACCCGGCGCACCTTCTCGGGCTCGCGCGCGCCCCAGGCCTGACCGATCAGCACCGAGGCGCCACCGCCCAGACCGATGATCAAGGACACAAAAAAGAACACCACCGGGAACATGCCCGAGACCGAGGCCAAGGCTTGGGTGCCCAACATCTGCCCAATAAAGATGCCATTGAGGGTGCCCGAGAGCCCCTGCAGCACATTGGCCAGGATCATGGGCAGGAGGATGGCGAGGTAGGTTTGCCAGAGCGGCCGGGGATGCGCAGGGGGAGCAGATAGGGACATACCCCTAGCTTAACGGCCCGTTGTAAAGCCAACGGTCGCCCTGGCGCGGGGGGGACTGCGGTAAAAGCGGCGACAATCGGGGCTTCTGTTGCTTGATCGACACAAGCCCATGATTCGAATTGGTGAACTCAAACTGCCGCTGCAGCAAGTGCCGGCACAAGCCCGCCGCGCGGCCGACGCCCCCTCCGAGACCGAGGCCGACCGCGCCCCGCCCCCGCATCCCATCGAGGCCCTGCGCCGCCTGGCCGCGCAGGCCATGGAGGTGCCCGAGCAGGCCCTGGCCGAGCTGACGGTCTTCAAGCGCAGCTTTGATGCGCGCAAGGCCGAGCTGATGGCGGTCTACATCGTCGACGTGACCCTGCACGACGCGGCCCTGGAAGCGCGCGTGCTGGCGCGGCACCCAGCCAACCCGCACCTGCTGCCCACACCCGACATGCAGTGGCGTGCCCCGGTGCAAGCGCCGCACGACTGGCAGCCCGCGCCTGGCGAGCGGCCGGTGGTGGTGGGCATGGGCCCCTGCGGCCTGTTTGCCGCGCTGGCCCTGGCGCAAATGGGCCTGCGGCCCATCCTGCTTGAGCGCGGCCGGCCGGTGCGCGAGCGCACCCGCGACACCTGGGGCCTGTGGCGCCGCCAGCAGCTCAACCCCAACAGCAATGTGCAGTTTGGTGAAGGCGGTGCCGGCCTGTTCTCGGACGGCAAGCTTTATTCGCAGATCAAGGACCCGCGCTACCTGGGCCGCAAGGTCATGCAGGAGTTTGTGGCCGCGGGTGCGCCGCCCGAAATCCTGTACATGGCCCATCCGCACATTGGCACCTTCAAGCTGGTCAAGGTGGTGGAGGCCATGCGCGAAACCATCGAGGCCCTGGGCGGTGAGATCCGCTTTGGCCAGCAGGTGGTCGACCTCGACCTGCGCCCCGACGGCGAGGGTTGGGCGCTGCGTGGCTTGCAGGTGCGCGACCTGGCCAGCGGCCAGACCGAGACATTGCCTGCCCAGCACGCGGTGCTGGCCCTGGGCCACAGCGCGCGCGAGACCTTTCGCATGCTGCATGCGCGCCAAGTGGCGCTGCAGGCCAAGGCCTTTTCGGTGGGCGTGCGCATTGAGCACCCCCAATCGGTGATCGACCAGGCACGCTGGGGCCGCCATGCGGGCCACCCCCTGCTGGGCGCGGCCGACTACAAGCTGGTTCACCATGCGCGCAATGGGCGCACGGTCTACAGCTTCTGCATGTGCCCGGGCGGCACCGTCGTGGCCGCGACGAGCGAACCCGGTCGCGTGGTCACCAATGGCATGAGCCAGTATTCGCGCAATGAGCGCAATGCCAACGCCGGCATGGTGGTCGGCATCGACACCGCGGACTTTCCGGTGGCCGACACCCCAGACGTGCGCTCGGCCTGGCAAGCGGCCTGGGGCGAGGACGATGGCGCCGTCCTGCACCAAGAAGCGGTGGCGATGGCGGTGCACGGTCAGGTGCACCCGCTGGCGGGCGTGGTCTTGCAGCGGGGGCTGGAGGCGGCCGCTTTTGAAGCCGGCGGCCGCAACTACCTGGCCCCAGCGCAACGCGTGGGCGACTTTCTGGCCGGACAACCCTCGGCTGCGCTTGGCAGCGTCGAGCCCTCTTACAAACCTGGGGTGCATCCCACCGACCTGGCGACGGTGCTGCCGGCCGATGTGGTGGCGGCGATGCAAGAGGCCCTGCCGGTATTTGGCCGCCGCATCCGGGGCTACGACATGCCCGACGCGGTCATGACCGGGGTCGAGACCCGCACCTCATCGCCCTTGCGCATCCCGCGCGGCGAGACGATGCAAAGCCTGAACGTGCGCGGCCTGTACCCGGCGGGTGAAGGTGCGGGCTATGCCGGCGGCATTTTGTCGGCGGGGGTCGATGGGCTGAAAGTGGCCGAATCACTCGCGCAACAGTGGCGGTGAAACTACAAAGCATAAATGTAAACTTCTCAAAATTTGATTTTTCTGCACAAAACCAAATTTTTTGATAAATTCCACCGTGCACATCTGTCTGTATACCAAACGAGTCCCACCGCCATGAGCCAACCGCAGACCCCGAGCCCGCTGGCGCGTGCGTATTTGCATTTCCTGGCACTGAGCCGCAGCCTGACGGGCGGCACGCCAGCGCAAATCAACGCCAACGAGCGTGCCCTGCTGGAAGCCTTGGTGCTGGCTTGGCACCAGGGACAACCCATGTCGGTGCGACAGGCCATCGCGATGGAAGAATTGGGCTCACCTGCCACCTTGCACAAGCGCCTGAGCCATCTGCGCGATTTGGGCTTGGTGGCCGACGTCACCACCGACAGCGATCGGCGAACCAAGCGCCTGGCCCCGACCGAGGCCACCCTCAGCTACTACGCGCAGCTGGGCGAGGCCATGCGCACCGCCCCCTAAGGGCTGGATCCCGTGCCGTGCATGCGGCGCAATCGATTCATCAACACAATGACAGCCCACAGGCAGATCAGGGTGATGAAGCTGCCCAGATAATCCCCGAGCATCACGGCCAGCACATTGCTGATCCAGTTGTCGGACTTCATGCTGGCCAAGAAAAAGAAGCCATTGACCATGACCGCATGCAAGCCGGTGGTGACAAGGTCCATGACCGGCAGGTGCCAAAAACGCAGATTGTTCAGATCGCTGCGCACCTGCAGCAAGCGAAGCCCCAACACCACCCCCATCCAAGAGGCCAAGGTACTGATCGTGCTGTAAGCCTCCAATTGAAGCGGGTGGGCGTTGTGCCAAAACTCGAAGGACACAGCCAACAGGGCCAGCCCGCAGCCCAATGCCCCCCAACCGCGAGCCAGCAAAATCGCGAGATGCTTGACCCCTGCGGGCAAGAAGATCAGGTTGATGCCCTGGTCGTAGACGGACCAGGCATCGGTGAAGGTGTTGAGCCGGTATGCCAACCAATATGACAAGCCGCTTGCCAACACCAGCAACAATCTTTGCACCGGCATTGGCAGGATCGCAACAAAGAACGACATGGGCCCGGTGAGAAGTGTCGTTAGACAATCCTAGAAGGTAAAACATTTCAGGACACTGACTGCAGGCATTGCCATGGCGGCAGCCCGCACCAGCGCCCTTCGATCGTTTTGGGCAGGCGGCAGATCGATGGTGCAAACTTGACCTTTTCTTGCACGGCCTGGCCATGCGCCCCCTTTGATGAAACAGGAGACCCCATGAGAGACCTGCGCGGCAAGCGAATTCTGGTGACCCAATCGAAAGACTTCATGGGCCCGGCCCTGTGCGAGGCCCTGGCGGGCTATGGCGCCGAGGTGGTCGCCGATGCGCGCATCCCCACCCACCCCGAGGACCCGCAGGCCATCGTGCAAGCCGCCGGCCCTATCGACGTGCTGGTGCTGAACCTGGCCCTGCCCGCGCCGTCGACGCGCGTGACCGAGGTGGACGACGAGGAGTGGCGGCGGATTTTTGAGGTGATCGTGGACCCCCTGCCCCGCTTCATGCGGGCGGTGGTGCCTGGCATGAAGGCGCGCGGCGGGGGCCAGGTGATCGTGATCGGCAGCGCGTCGGCCCTGCGCGGCAGCAAGCGCGTGGCCACCTACAGCGCCGCCCGAGGCGCGCAACTGGCCTTTGTGCAGTCGGTGGGCGTGGAGCTGGCCCCCGACAACATCCAGGTCAATGCGATCGCGCAGAACTTTGTCGAGAACCCGACCTACTTCCCGCCCGAGGTGCAGGCCAACCCACGGTTTCAGGAGCGCCTGCAACGCGAAGTCCCCCTGGGCCGCCTGGTGAGCGCCGCCGAAGACTGCGCCATGGTCGCCCACCTGTGCAGCGACATGGGCAAGTGCTTTGTGGGCCAGGTGTTCCCGGTGTGCGGGGGGTGGGCGGTGCGGTAAGGGGGGCGGCTCTTTGACGTCATCACCTCCCATGACCATTCGCCAGCGACCGCTTGGTTGCAAGGTCATCGGCAAGGTTTCTTCCGCAGTCAGCACTTTCTGATCACGACGACAACGCGCGGTCATCTGGCAGCAAAAGCTTGTACTCGCGTGGCTTGTCCTTTAACGCGTTGCCTTCTTCATGGTGGGCACAACCTGGCGCACATCGACATCGTCGAAGTCGGTCTCGCGGTTGAAGAGAAGGCACGCAAGCCCTTCAGGTCCCAAATCTGGCAAGTCAGACCATGAATTGCCACCATGAAGCCAATTGGCTGGCAATTCTCCTTGACCAGTTGGAACTGCTGCACCTCTGGACACAGGGAATACACCAACATCTCAATTTATTGAATTCTTTATAGTTAAATCACTTCAAGATTGACTTCATGTTGAACCATGGGTTTCTGGCACCAGCCCGCCACAGACCCGAGGGAGGCCCGTGGCACGAAAACGCAACAGCATCGCGATGGTCGCGGTACAGGACCATGGTCAACGCAACACGTGGACGCATATTTGGGTGATGGCATGACCACGAACCAGCTTGAGCGTCTTCGACCCGTGATTGCATGCGTGGATGTGGGTTCGCCTAAAGCGGGTAGCGTGGGTTGGGCCATCAGAGACAAAGATACGGTCCAGACCGGACAAGACCTGTATGGGCTGATGGATGCCCTGATGCCGGCGATCCAGGGACACCGAAAGATGGCGTTGGGCTTTGAATGTCCGCTCTATATCCCCTTACGCGAGTCCCCAAAGGAGATGACAAAGTGCCGCCGCGGTGAACGCCTTGCTTGGAGTACTGGCGCAGGTGCGACCGTGCTCTCCATTGGCCTTGCGCAAGTGCATTGGGTCCTGACGGAACTGATCAAGCACGGGATGCCCAAAAACCGCGGAACAACTCAGTGGGCGTCTTGGTCGGAAGGCGATAGCACCTTGCTTCTATGGGAGGCCTACATCACCCAAAACGATGGCATTGAAATCCCTGTCGATGGCATCAGAGGCAACACCGCACACGAACGAGATGCGGCGGCGGGGACATGGGCGATGTGGCACAAGCTCCAAAGGGAACCTGTGCTGTCGAGTGACTTTGGCGACGAAAAAGTGCTTTCGCTGATTGGTATGCAGTTGCTGGCAACCGACCAATCCAAAAACACAGAACTGCTGTACGCGCCTTGTGTGGTGTTGAAAGCAAAAAAACCAATCTAAGCCAACTGCAAGTGGGTTCGCAATGAATTCATGCGCGATATGCGCAGCAACAGCTTGTGGTGCATGTTCAGCAAACCTGTCGATTCACGCCAATGACTTCAGAGTGAACTCATGAAATTTGATGTTTTCGGACCATACGAGATCCATCGCTTCACATACCGGAGTGCAAAGCTGATCACCAAGGAGTCCATCGCGAAACTAAAAGTTGCCGTCGACAAGGACAACGACAGCATCTGTGCCGGATGTGGTTGCTATGTCTTTGCCATTCGGGCTGCCCACGGATTTACGCCATGGTACGTGGGCCAAGCGTCAAAAATGCGTTTGCTGGACGAGTCCATGAACCCGAATAACCGTGAAAAGTACAACAAGATCATCGCCAAGCGGGCGGGTACACCGGTCATGTTCTTCATTCCCAAACTGACCAAAGGCGGACAATTTTCCAAACCGACCAAGAAAGAGAATGGAGAGCTCAGGGCAGTTAATTTTCTTGAAGAGTGGCTGATTGCCTCGGCATTGCAAAAAAACCCAGGTCTACTCAACCAGAAAAAAACCCATTTCCTGAAGAATCTGCATGTGGTGGGCATTTTCAACCCGAAGCAAGGTGAGAGTCATGCCCGAAGCCAAGCGCTGTCACGTGCGCTGTTCTAGTGCCAGGCGCAAACAATCAGACGCTGGTTCACTCGGACCAGCCCCCAGCCACCCCAAGCTAAAAGAGATGAACGCGTTGGCAGAACAGGTCCATCGCGAGTCGATCCGGCAAGCGGTGGAAATACGCTGCCTCGACGCGCGCCTTGCGTTTGACTTTGCCGATCATGAGCATTTAAGTCCGATCGTCAAACTTGCTCACCGCCTGAATCACTCCACCGTCACACTCTTGGCCAGATTCCTTGGCTTGTCGACATCGGTGCCGCGGGCGCAGGCGGTGTGGTAGGCCAGCAGTTGCAGGGGCACCACGTGCAGCATGGGGGACAGCAGGCCGTAGTGCTCGGGCAGGCGGATCACGTGCACGCCCTCGCTGGGCTGGATCTGGGTGTCGGCGTCGGCCAGCACGTACAGCACGCCGCCTCGGGCGCGCACTTCCTGCATATTGCTCTTGAGCTTTTCCAGCAGCTGATCGTTCGGGGCCACGGTCACCACCGGCATGGCGCTGGTCACCAGCGCCAGCGGGCCGTGCTTGAGTTCTCCCGCCGCGTAGGCCTCGGCGTGGATATAGGTGATCTCCTTGAGCTTGAGCGCCCCCTCTTGTGCGATCGGGTAGTGCGTGCCCCGACCCAGAAACAAGGCGTTTTCTTTGCTCGCAAAATCCTCCGCCCAGGCCATGATTTGCGGCTCCAGCGCCAGCACCGCGCTCAGCGCCGCCGGCAGGTGGCGCATGTCCCGCAGGTGCTGCGCCTCTTGTGCGTCGCTGCTGCGGCCCTTGACCTGCGCCAGCGCCAGGGTCAGCAAAAACAGCGCCGCCAGCTGGGTGGTGAAGGCCTTGGTGGACGCCACGCCAATCTCGGCCCCCGCCCGCGTCACATAGGCATGCCGGCACTCGCGCACCATGGCGCTGGTCGCCACATTGCAGATGGTCAGGGTCTTGTCCATGCCCTGCGCCTGTGCGTGGCGCAGCGCGGCCAGGGTGTCGGCGGTCTCGCCGCTTTGGCTGATGGTCACGACCAGGGTGCGCGGATCGGGCACCGAGTCGCGGTAGCGGTACTCGCTGGCAATCTCGACCTGGCACGGCACGCCCGCCACGCCCTCCAGCCAGTAACGCGCCACGCAGCCGCTGAAATAGCTGGTGCCGCAGGCCAGGATCAGCACCTTGTCGATGGCCTTGAAGGTGCTGTAGGCCCCGTCGCCAAACAGCTCGGGGCTGATGCCCTCCACGCCTTCCAGGGTGTCGGCAATCGCGCGCGGCTGCTCGAAGATTTCCTTTTGCATGTAGTGCCGGTACGGGCCCAGCTCGGCCGCGCCGCTGTGCACCTGCACGGTCCGCACCGGCCGCTGTACGGGTCGGTGCTCGCGGTCGACGATCCAGTGGCGGCCCAGCTGCAGGTCCACCACATCGCCCTCTTCCAGGTACACGATCTGGTCGGTCACGCCCGCCAGGGCCATGGCGTCGCTGGCCAGAAAGGCCTCGCCCTCGCCCACGCCCAGGATCAGCGGTGAGCCAGCGCGCGCGCCGATCACACGGTGCGGCTCGTCTTTGTGGAACACGGCAATGGCGTAGGCGCCATGCAGCTGGCGCACCGCGGTTTTGACGGCCTCGAACAGATCGCCCTCGTACAGGTGGTCGATCAGGTGGGCAATGACATCGGTGTCGGTCTGGCTGGCAAACACATAGCCGCGCGCCTGCAGGTGCGCGCGCAAGGCTTCGTGGTTTTCGATGATGCCGTTGTGCACCACCGCCACGCGCCCCGGGCCAGCGCCCTGCCCCTGCGGGCCATGGCTGAAGTGCGGGTGCGCGTTGTGCACCGCGGGTGCGCCGTGGGTGGCCCAGCGGGTGTGCGCGATGCCGGTGCCGCCCACGATGTGCTCGTCGGCCACCTGGCTCATGAGCTCGGCCACGCGGGCGGTGCTGCGTGCCCGCTGCAAGCCCCCGCTGCCGCCCAGGCTGGCCGCGTGCACGGCCACGCCGCACGAGTCATAGCCCCGGTATTCCAGGCGTTGCAGGCCCTGCACCAGCACAGGGACGATGTTGCGGTTCGAGACGGCGCCGACGATGCCACACATGGGCTTGCTCCAGAAGTCAATGCCCAGATCCTAGAGCGATCGTTATAAAATTTTCAGTCAATATCCGGATCAAATTGAAATTTTGATTCATTCAAGTGGCAAGATGAATTTTTGTTTCAAAATACGCCACATGATGGAACACAACGAGCTTGACGACATCGACTGGCGCTTGCTGGACCTGCTGCAGCAAGACGCCAGCCTGAGCAATGTGGCGCTGGCCGAGCGGGTGCATGTCTCGCCGCCCACCTGCTTGCGGCGGGTCAAGCGCCTGCACGCGGGCGGCTGGATCGAGCGGCAGGTGGCGCTGCTCAACCCCGACAAGGTGGGCGCGGGCTTGCAGGTGCTGGTGGAGGTGAGCCTGGACCGCCAGGGCGCCGAGCACCTGGACGCGTTTGAGGCGCGCATGCAGGACGCCGCGGCAGTGCAGCAGTGCTGGCGCGTCTCGCCCGGGCCGGACTTTGTGCTGGTGCTGCAGGTGCGCGACATGCCCGCCTACCTGACGCTGTCGCAGGCGCTGTTCACGCAGGACGCGAACGTGCGCAATGTGAAGGCCTTTTTTGCCACCCGGCGCGCCAAGTTTGGCACCCGGCTGGCGCTGCCCGGGGGCTGAGGCCTCAGGCCTTGGGCTTTTGCGGGCGCTGCCAGTTGGGAATGCTGACCTGCTTGCCCCGCGCGACGCTCAAGGCGCCGGCCGGGGTGCTCTTGGTGATGGTGGAGCCGCCACCGACCGTGCCCCCCGCGCCAATGGTGACCGGGGCCACCAACACGCAGTTGCTGCCGATGTGGACATCGGCCTCGATCACGGTGCGGTGCTTGTTGGCGCCGTCGTAGTTGGCGGTGATGCTGCCCGCGCCGTAGTTGACGCGCTCGCCCACGGTGGCGTCGCCCAGGTAGGCCAGGTGGTTGGCCTTGGCGCCGTCGGCCAGCTGCGAATTCTTGACCTCGACAAAGTTGCCGATGTGCACCTGCGCCCCCAGGGTGGTGCCCGGGCGCAGGCGCGCAAACGGGCCCACCAGGGCGCCCGCGCCCACGCTCACGCCCGCGCGCTCGCCGTCGATGTGGGTAAAGGGGTGGATCACCGCGCCGTCGTCGATGCGGCAGTTGGCCAGCACGCAGTGGGCCCCAATGCGCACCCCCGCGCCCAGATGAACCTCGCCTTCGAACACGCAGTTGACGTCGATCACCACATCGGGGCCGCAGTGCAAACGGCCCCGCACGTCCAGGCGCGCAGGGTCCAGCAGGCGCACGCCCTGGGCCATCAGCGCCTGGGCCTGGCGCCACTGCAGGGCGCGTTCGAGCTCGGCCAGCTGCGCCGGGCTGTTCACGCCGGCCACCTCGGTCGGGTCCTGGGTGAGCTGGGTGAGCACCGGCACGCCCGCGTCCACGGCCATGCGCACCACATCGGTCAGGTAGTACTCCTGCTGGGCGTTGTCGTTGCGCAGCGCGGCCAGCCAGGGCTTGAGCAGGCGGGTGGGCACGGCCATGATGCCGCTGTAGATCTCGCGGATGCGGCGCTGCGCGTCGGTGGCGTCTTTGTGCTCGACGATGGCGCGCACCTGCCCCTGGTCATCGCGCACGATGCGGCCATAGCCGCTGGGGTCGTCCAGCTCGACGGTCAACAAGGCCAGGTGCTGGCCGGCGCAGGTGGCCAGCAGGGCTTGCAAGGTCTCGGGCCGGGTCAGCGGGACATCGCCCGAGAGGATGACGACGGTGCCATCGTCGGGCAGATGGGGCACGGCCTGCTGCACCGCATGGCCGGTGCCCAGCTGCGGCATCTGGCGCGCAAAAGCGGGCACGCTGGGGCGGTGGCTGCGCAGCCAGGTCTCGACGGCCTCGGCCTCGTGGCCGGTGATGACCACCACCTGGCGCGCCTGCAACTGCTGCGCGGTGTCCAGCACATGCGCCACCATGGGCTTGCCGCCCACAGGGTGGAGGACCTTGGGTAGACTGGACTTCATGCGCGTACCTTTGCCAGCAGCCATGATGACCACGTCCACGATTTGCGATGCGAGGGCGGTGTTCATGCACCCGATTATCCGCCAGCACCCGCTGCGTGCCTGGTTTCGTCGGGGGCTGGGGCTGCTGATGCTGGCGGGCCTGCTGGGCCTGGGCGGCTGCAGCATGGTGGGCTTGGGCTATGGCCAGGCCGACCGCTGGATGGGCTGGTGGCTTGGCCGCGAGCTGTCGCTGGTGAGCGAGCAGCGCGAGGTGCTGGCCCCGGCCCTGACGGCGCTGCTGCGCTGGCACCGGCAACACGAGCTGCCGGTCTTGCTCGAACAACTCAACCGCGCGCAGACGCTGGCCGCGCAGGACGTGACGGCCGCCCAGGTGTGCGCGGTGTGGGACGCGGTCAACGACTCGCTCGACCGCAGCGCGCAACAGGCGGCGCGCCTGCTGGCCCCGGCCCTGCGCGGGCTGGGCCCGGACCAGTTGGCGCATTGGCAGCGCCAGCGCGAGAAGGCAATGCAAAAGTGGCAACAGGAATGGCAGTTGGGCACGCCCGAGGCCCGCCAGGCCGCCCGCGAGGAGCGCGCGCTCAATCGCCTGCGCGAGAACTACGGGCGCTGGGAGGGGGCGCAAGCGCGCGCCCTGCCAGCGCAACTGGCGCAAGGCAACTGGTCGGTCGAGCAGGCCTTGGCCGATCGGCGCCACAACGAGGCCTTGCTGCTGCGCGGGCTGCAAGGCCTGCAGACGCCGGGGCTGGACGAGGCGGGCGCAGCGGCCCTGGTGCAGGAGATGTGGCGGTCGTTTCGCTGGCCGGCACGCCAGAGCCTTGCACCGCAGCAGCAGGCCTGGCAGCGCCAGCAATGCGCCCGGCTGGCCGAGTGGCACGCGTCGGCCAACGCCACGCAGCGTCAGCACTTGCAGCAGCGCCTTCGCGGCTGGGTGCAGGACCTAGGGGGACAGGTGGCGGGGCGCTGATGGCGCCCGCTTGAGCGCGTTGGGCCTCAGCCCTGCTGCAGCGAATCCCACATGGCCTTGTCGCGTTCGGCGGTCCAGATGCGGGGATGCTTGATGCCGCTGGCCTCGTCGTAGGCACGGGTCACGTCAAAGGGCAGGCAGTGCTCGTAAATAAAGACCTGGCCAAAGATCGGGTCCATGGATTGGCGGGTGTGGGCCATGGCGGCCTTGAGGTCCATGCCGGCGGCCACGGCTTCCTGCGCACAGCGGTAGAGGGTCTCGACCCAGCGCTTGGTGTAATCGAGCGCCTTGTTCACCTGGTCCGGGCCACGCATGGCCTCGCCCCGGCCGGGCACGATGGCGTGTGCGCCCAGGGCACGCAGGGCCTCCAGGGTGGCCGGCCACTCTTGCAACTGGGCGTCGCCGGTGTAGACGCCGGCCTCGTACTCGACCAGATCGCCGCTGAAGAGGACTTTTTCGGATTCGACCCAGGCGATGGTGTCGCCCTTGGTGTGGCCCGGGCCCGGGTGCCAGATCTGCACCACCACGCCGCCCAGGTTGATGGACAGCTTGCCCGGCACCTCGCCACGGGTGGGGTCGCCACCGCCCACGACCATGGTCGGCCAGGTCAGGCCGGGGATGCTGTCGGCGCCACGGAAGAGGCGCGGGAAGCGCTCCATCTCGCTCTTCATGTCCTGCGCGCCGCGCTCCTGGATCAGGTCCAGCGTGCCCTGGCTGGCAATGATCTCGGTCGCGCCTTCTTGCGCGTAGGCATAGGCGCCCAGCACGCGCACGGCATGGTAGTGCGTGAGCAGCACGTACTTGATGGGCTTGTCGCTCACGGTGCGGATCTTGCGGATCAGGTCTTGCGCCATGGCCGGGGTGGCGGTGGCGTCGCTCACCAGGATGAAGCGGTCGCCAATGATCACGCCCGAATTGGGGTCGCCTTCGGCGGTGTAGGCCCAGCAGTGCTCGCTCAGGCGTTCGAAGGTGATCTTCTTGTCGGCCAGATCGGCTTGGCTGGCAAAGGCTTTGGACATGCGGGGCTCCGTGGAAAAAGTCAGATTTTACCTAAACGTAACGAATTACGCATTGTTGAATTTCAGGCGTTTTGCAGGCCATGCTCGAGCATGGCCACCACCTCGTCGGCAAAGGCGGCGTAGCTCAGCGGCCCCCCGGGGCGCAACCAGGTGAAGGTCCAGTTGATCATGCCCAGCAGCATCATGGTCACCGCGGTGGGGTTGCTGCGGCGCAGGCGCTCGGGGTAGGCGCGCTCCAGAAAGCGGGTCATGGCGGCGATCACATCGCGCTGGCGGCCACGGATCAGCTCGCGCGGCTCTTCGCTCAGGAACTTGGTGTCGTTGAGCAAGGCGGCGTGGCGCGTGGCCGAGCTTTCGTACTCTTGCAAAAAGGCACGCACCAGGGCGTGCAAGGTGGCGCGGTCATCGAGCTTCTGGCGCTGGGCCTGCGCCTCGGTCTGCGCGATCAGGGCCAGCAGGCGCTGGGTGTGGCGGTCCAGCAGGTCAAACAGGATCGCGTCCTTGCTCTCGTAGTAGTGGTACAGCCGCGCCTTGGAGGTGCCGCAGGCGCTGGCGATGTCGTTCATGCTGGCCGCGGCAAAGCTGCGTTCGGCAAAGCACTGCGCCGCGGTGTCGAGGATCGCGTCGCGTTTGAGGTCGTGGTTGGCGGAGCGGGGTCGGGCCATGCGCAAAAAAAGGGGTTCAGCGACCGGCCACCATGCGGCGGCCCACGTCGGCAAAGAGGTAGATCTCTTCGATGTTTTTGGGATGGCGCCAGCGCACCTGCTCACGGAATTGCCCGAGGCGCACCACCACCAGCTGCTCGCTGGGCACCACGATCACGTACTGACCCTGGTGGCCTTGCAGAAAGTAAAAAGGCGCCGAGTGGTCGGGGTCCATCCACAGGCTGTGGCCGTAAAAGCGCGCCTGCGGCAGCGGGGTGCGCATGCGCTCGACAAAGGCCGCAGGCAGCAGGGGCTTGCCCTGCCACTGGCCGTTTTGCAGCAGCAGCTGGCCAATGCGCGCCATGTCGCGCGCGTTGATGTGCAGGCAGCAATAGGCCAGCTCCATGCCGCCTTGTTCGCGCGGGCGGTCCAGGCTCCAGCTGGCGGGCTGCGACATGCCCAGCGGCTGCCAGAAGCGGCGCGAGAGGTATTCCGACAAGGTCAGGCCCGGCGACTTGGCCGCCAGCGCGCGCTGCAGGGCAATCGCCAGCACCTGGGTCGAGGCGCTGGAATACTCCCAGCGCTCACCGGGAGGGCCCTCAAAGCCCTGGCCCAGCACGGTGGCTTGCGCATCGCGGCCAAAGTACAGCTCGGTGGTCTTGTTCAGGGGCAGGTAGTAGTTCTCGTCCCACTCGTGGCCCGAGGTCATGGCCGACAGCTGCGACAGCGTGGCCCGCTGGCCCAGCGGGTGCTTGGCGTACTCGGGCAGGTAGCGGCCAATGGGGGCGTCAAAGCTCTCGATCAGGCCGTCCTGCTCGGCCGCACCCGCCAGCATGGTGACGATGGACTTGGCCATCGAGAAGCTGTTGGTGGCGCTGGTGGGGCCATAGGGCGCGAAGTAGCTCTCGTGCACGATCTCGCCGCGGTGCACCACCACAAAGGCGGCCGAGCCGTGCTTTTGCAGGTAGTGGCGGGTCTCGGGCGGCAGCTCGGCGGGCTGCTTGCTCACGGCCCAGGGCTGCACCGCGCCGTTGGCCACCTTGGCCTGCGCAAAATCAGGGGCGTCGTCGATGTGGGCCGTGCGGTGGCCCTGCAGATAGGTCAGTTGCAGGGCGCGCCAGATGTAGCCGTGCCCGGCCAGTTGCAGCCAGGCCGCGCCCAGCAGTCCCAGCACCAGCAGGGTCAGCACGATGCGTTTGAGGGCTTTCATGAGCAGCTCCAGGGCAGGTGGCCTCAGATGGGCCAGACCACGCCATTGTCATTGAGGATGGCATCGAGCGGCAGGTCGTGCGGCTCGGGCTCGAAGTCGTCGACAAAGCCCTGCGTGTAACCCAGGCCCACGGTGAAGGGGCTGGGCTGCAAGGTGGCCAGGGTGCGGTCGTAAAAGCCCCCGCCATAGCCCAGGCGATAGCCCCCTGGCCCGTAGCCCACACAGGGCACAAACAGCAAGGTGGGCACCACCACCTCGGTGTCCTTGGGTTTGGGGATGCCGTAGGCGTCTTCCTCCATGGGGCAGCCGGGGTACCAGACGTGAAAGGTCAGGGTCTTGTGCTGCTTGTCGACCACCGGCAGGCCAATGCGCCGGCGCTGCGGCTCGTCGAGCAGCTCGCCATCTTCTTTCCAGCGGTGCAGCGCGGGCAGCGGATCGAACTCGCCTTTGATGGGCCAGTAGGCGCCGATCACGGTGTCGGGGCGGCCCACCAGCCAGATGCGCATGACCTGCTGTAGCGCGGTGGCGCGCTCGAGCCGGTCCGGAAGATTCATCCGGGCATCAATCAGGGCCTTTCGCAAGGCTTTTTTGGCGTCCGCTTTGTCCATAATCCTGCCTTATGCTGTGGACCTCCATTCTGACACTCCTGACCGCTCCGGCGGCACGCCGCGCCAGCGTTCTGGCTCTTGGGCTTTGGGTGGCCCTGCCAAGCCCGGCGCAAAGCCGTGCGGAAGACGCGCTGCAAGACATGCAGCAGGCCTTCCGGCGCATGGACCGGGCGCGCCTGACGCAGGCCCTGCCCCAAGTGCGCGGCCATGTGCTGGAGCCCCTGGCGGCCTACTGGGAGCTGCGCGCCCGCCTGGACACGGCCAGCGAGGGCGAGATCCAGGGCTTTTTGCAACGCCACGCCGGCAGCTACTACGAGGACCGGCTGCGCAACGACTGGCTGCTGCAGCAGGGCCGGCGGCGCGACTGGTCGACGGTGGCGGCCGAATACCCCCGCTACCGCATGCGCGACGACCGCGAGCTGGCCTGTTATGCGCTGGCCGCCGACGCCATCTTGCAGCGGCGCGATGTGACCGCCGAGGCGGTGCGTCTGTGGCACAGCCAGCGCGAAGCCGATGACGGCTGCACCTGGCTCATCGACCACCTGCACACCAGCCGCAAGATCGAGCCCCTGGTCTTGTGGAAAAAGGCCCGGCTGGCCGTCGAGGCCAACCGGCCGGCCGCCGCCCGCGCCGCGGTCGACATCGAAACACCCAAGCTCTCGTCCCAGGTGGCGCCGATCATGGAGAGCCCGCAGCGCTACCTGGACAAGCGCATTGGCGCCATCACCCGCAACCAGCGCGAGCTGGCCACGCTGGCCCTGGTGCGCCTGGCCACGCAGGACCCGCAGGCCGCGGCCAGCTTGCTGGACAAGCGCTGGCAGGTCTCGCTCAATGCAGAAGAGCGCAACTGGGTCTGGGGCGTGATCGGCAAGCAGGCCGCGCAAAAACTGATGCCCGAGGCCGACGACTACTTTGCCAAGGTGGGCAAGCCCAGCGATCTGAACGACGACCTGCTGGGCTGGATGGTGCGCGCGGCGCTGCGGGGGGGACGCTGGGCCCTGGTCTCGCGCGCCTACGAGGCCATGAGCGAGGGCGCACGGCGCGATCCGACCTGGGCCTATTGGCAGGGGCGTGCGCTGGTGGCCACGGCCAACACCTTGCCGCTGGCGCAGGCCGAGGCGCAGCGCCAGCAAGCGCAGGCGCTGTGGCGCGAGATCGCCAGCATGCGCGGCTTTTACGAGCAGCTGGCGATGGAGGAATTGGGCCTGCCGCTGGCGGTGCCCGAACGACCCGCCGCGCCGACGGCCGAAGAGCGGGCGGCCGCGCTGGCCAACCCGGGCCTGCAACGCGCCCTGGCGGCCATTGCCATCGGCTTGCGGCCCGAGGGGGTGCGCGAGTGGAACTACAGCACCAACCTGCACACCCCCGGCGGCATGAACGACCGCGAGCTGCTGGCCGCGGCCGAGCTGGCCTGCCAGCGCGAGGTGTTTGACCGCTGCATCAACACCAGCGAGCGCACGCGCGGCGTGATCGACCTGGCCCAGCGCTTTCCGATGCCCATGCGCGAGATCGTGGTGCGCCGCGCCAACGCCATTGGCCTGGACCCAGCCTATGTGTACGGGCTGATCCGCCAGGAAAGCCGCTTCATCATGGACGCGCGCTCGCATGTGGGCGCTTCGGGCCTGATGCAGGTCATGCCGGCCACCGCGCGCTGGACCGCCAAAAAAATCGGCCTGACGCAGTTCCAGCCGCATCAGATCACCGACAAGGAAATCAATGTGCAGATTGGCACTGGCTACCTGAAGATGGTGCTCGATGATTTTGAGGGCTCGATGGCCATGGCCACCGCCGCCTACAACGCCGGGCCCAGCCGGCCGCGCGCCTGGCGCAACGGCCCGGTGCTGGACGGCGCGATCTGGGCCGAGAACATCCCGTTTTCGGAAACGCGCGACTACGTGAAAAAGGTGCTGGCCAACACCACCAGCTATGCCGCGCTGATCACCGGCACGCCGCAGTCGCTCAAGGCGCGGCTCGGTCGCGTGGGACCGCGGGCGGCGGGCACCGGCACGCCCAACGAAGAGCTGCCCTGAGGCCTGGCGCCCCGGTCGACGCCTGGGGCGCTCAGGCGCTGGGGCCGACCATGCGGTCGAGGTTGCGCTGGATTTGCTGCTCGATCATCTGGGCGTAGGCGCCCAGCAAAAAGCCCAGGTGGATGTCGACGCAAAAATGCTCGGCCGACACCTTCATCAAGCCCTTGACGCCCATGCGCTCAAAGTGGATCTGGTCCTCGGTCTCGCCGGGCTCGTGGCGGCAGGTCATGCCGTACTCGTCTTTCGCTTCCAGCTGCCACTGCTGGGCCAGCTCGCGCGCGCGGGCCAGGCCCAGTTGGTGGGGGCGCTCGATGTGGATGTCGGTCATGGCTTGGGGCTTTCTGCAAGGGGTTCTGCGGCGCACACCTGCACCGCACAGTCGTAGAAGACGGGCGCGCGGCCCAGATCGGTCAGGCGCTGGCTGGTCAGCTCGTTGACATTGGTGCCGCGCGGCCCGAGCTTGCGCCACCACACGCCCAGGCCATGGACCACGCCAGGGCGGGCCCGCTGGCTCAGGTGCACCGCGCAGTGGTAGCTGCCCCGGTCGTTGAACACGCGCACCAACTGGCCGTGTTGCAGGCCGCGCGCGGCGGCGTCGTCCGGGTGCATCTCGAGCAGGGGCTCGCCCTCGATGTCGCGCAGGCTGCGCACATTGACAAAGCTGGAGTTGAGGAAGTTGCGCGCGGGCGGCGAGATCATCGCCAGCGGGTGGCGCGCGTCGGGCAACTCGTGGTTGGGCACATGGTCGGGCAAGCCATCGAGGCCCTGATCGGCCAGGCGCTGGCTGAAGAACTCGCAGCGCCCCGACGGGGTGGGAAAGCCCCCTTGGGCAAACGGCGCGTCGGGCACGGGCAGGCTGGCAAAGCCGTGCGCCAGCAGGGTCGCAAAGTCCTGCTCGTCGCCGATCGCCTGGCGGCACAGCTGCTCGTCGCTGTCGGCAAAGCACGGGTCGTCAAAACCCATGGCGCGCGCCAGGCGGCGAAAGATCTCGGTGTTGGGCAGGCTCTGGCCCAGCGGCGCGATGGCCGGGCGGTTGAGCAGCACATCGGTGTGGCCGTAGCTCAAATGGATGTCCCAGTGCTCGAGCTGGGTCGAGGCGGGCAGCAGCAGGTCGGCGTAATCGGCGGTGTCGGTCTGGAAGTGCTCCAGCACCACGGTGAACAGGTCCTCGCGCGCAAAGCCCTGCACCACGCGCGGCGACTCGGGCGCCACCGCCACCGGGTTGCTGTTGTAGACCACCAGGGCCTCGATGCGCGGCCCAAAAGCGGCGTCACCGGGGTGGCACAAGGCGTCGCCAATGGTGCTCATGTTGACGGTGCGCGGGCGCCGCTCGCCCAGCAGATCGGGGCGCTGCAAGCGGTGCTTGTTGACCTTGAACCAGCCCGAACTCGAGAGCAGCAGGCCGCCGGCCGGATGGCGCCAGGCGCCCGTCAGCGCGGGCAGACAGGCCACCGCGCGCACCGCGTTGCCGCCCCCGTGCACGCGCTGCATGCCGTAGTTCAGGCGGATGGCCGCCGGGCGGGTCTGGCCCCAGTCGCGCGCCAGGCGCTCGATTTGCGCGACCGGCACGCCGCAGACCTCGGCCGCGCGTGCTGGCGGCCACTGCAGGGCCCGCTCGCGCAACGCGTCCCAGCCCAGGGTGTATTGGGCGATGTAGTCGTGGTCCAGCCAGTCGTGCACGATCAGCTCGTGCATCACGGCCAGGGCCAGGGCCGCGTCGGTGCCGGGGCGCAGGGCGATGTGCTCGTCGCACTTGTCGGCTGTCTCGCTGCGCCGCGGGTCGATGCACACCAGGCGCGCGCCGCGGCGGCGGGCCTCTTGCGCCAGGCGCCAGAAATGCAGGTTGCTGGCAATCGAGTTGCTGCCCCAGATCAGGATCAGGCGCGAGTCGGCAAAGTTGGCCACCTTCATGCCGACCTTGTTGCCCAGGGTGTGGACCAGGGCCTCGCTGCCGGCCGAGGCGCAGATGGTGCGGTCCAGCAGCGAGGCGCCCAGGCGGTGGAAAAAGCGCGCGGCCATGGACTCGCCCTGCACCAGGCCCATGGTGCCGGCGTAGCTGTAGGGCAGGATGGCCTCGGGCTGGCGCGCGGCGATCTCGCCCAGGCGCGTGGCCGCCAGGGCAATGGCCTCGTCCCAGCCGATGGGCTCAAAGCGCGCGCCCGGGCCCTTGGGCCCCACCCGGCGCATGGGCTGCAGCAGGCGCTCGGGGTGGTGCGTGCGCTCGGCGTAGCGCGAGACCTTGGTGCACAGCACCCCGGCCGTGGGGGCATGCTCGGGGTTGCCCTGGACCCGGATCACCCGGCCATCCTGCACCGTGCTGATCAGGGCGCAGGTGTCGGGGCAGTCGTGCGGGCAGGCGCCGCGCACCTGGCGCGGGCCGGTCGAATCGGTAGGGGCCGCCGTGGCGGCATCAAGCGTGGACGCGTTCATGCCGCCATTGTGCGCCAGCGCGGCGCCGCCGCCATGCCCGCACACCCCACAATGCCTAGGGTCGTCCCGGCTGACAGGCGCCGGTGCTTCGCGCTAGACTGATCGCATGAAGCTCATCGATTCCATCGTCACCCAGGCGGGCCAGATCGCCAGCATCCGGCGCGACATCCATGCCCATCCCGAACTGTGTTTTGAAGAGGTCCGCACCGCCGACGTGGTCGCGCAGTGCCTGACCGATTGGGGCATTCCAATCCACCGGGGGCTGGGCAAGACCGGCGTGGTGGGCATTGTGCATGGCCGCGACAACGGTGCCTGCGGCCGCGCGGTGGGCCTGCGCGCCGACATGGACGCGCTGCCGATGCAAGAGTTCAACACCTTTGAACACGCCAGCCGGCACCAGGGCAAGATGCACGCCTGCGGCCACGACGGCCACACCGCCATGCTGCTGGCCGCGGCGCGCCACCTGGCCCGGCACCGCGACTTTGACGGCACCGTCTACCTGATCTTCCAGCCCGCCGAAGAGGGCGGTGGCGGCGCGCGCGAGATGATTGCCGACGGCCTGTTCGAGCAGTTCCCCATGCAGGCGGTGTTTGGCATGCACAACTGGCCGGGCGAATCGGTGGGCACCTTCCACGTCAGCCCCGGGCCGGTGATGGCCTCGAGCAACGAGTTCCGCATCGTCATCCGCGGCAAGGGCAGCCATGCGGCGCTGCCGCACAACGGCATCGACCCGGTGCCCATTGCCTGCCAGATGGTGCAAGGCTTCCAGACCATCATCACCCGCAACAAAAAGCCGGTGGACGCGGGCGTGATCTCGGTGACCATGATCCACGCCGGCGAGGCCACCAATGTGGTGCCCGATTTTTGCGAGCTGCAGGGCACGGTGCGCACCTTCACCCTGCCGGTGCTCGACCTGATCGAGCAGCGCATGCGCCAGATTGCCGAGTCGATCTGCGCCGCCTTTGACGCGCAGTGCGAGTTCGAGTTCCACCGCAACTACCCGCCCACCGTGAACACGCCGGCCGAGGCCGAGTTTGCGCGCCAGGTGATGGCCGACATCGTGGGCCCGGAGCGGGTGAAGCTGCAAGAGCCCACCATGGGCGCCGAGGACTTCTCGTACATGCTGCAGGCCAAACCCGGCGCCTACTGCTTCATCGCCAACGGCGACGGCCAGCACCGCGAGATGGGCCATGGCGGCGGCCCCTGCACCCTGCACAACCCGAGCTACGACTTCAACGACGACCTGATCCCGCTGGGCGGCACCTACTGGGTGGAACTGGCGCAGCGCTGGCTGGCCCAGTCGCCCTACCCGTACCCGGCCGCCCCGCGCGCCTGAAAGCCCTGGCATGAACGACTGTTTCTCGGGCAGCTATGCCCAGGCGCGCGAGCGCTTTCTGGCGGCCGCGCGTGCGGCGGGTTTGCCGATCGAGTCGCACCTGCATCCGCTGCGCGGCATCGACGGCGAGACCCTGGCCATGGACGTGGTGCGCGACGGCCCGGCCGATGCGCGCGCCCTGCTGATTGTCAGCAGCGCCTGCCACGGCATCGAGGGCTATTGCGGCAGCGGCGTGCAGGTGCACACCCTGCGCAACACGGCCTGGCGCGACGCGGCGCGTGCGGCCGGTGTGGCGGTGCTCTACATCCACGCGCTCAACCCCTGGGGGTTTTCGCATGGGCGGCGGGTGACGCACGAGAACATCGACATCAACCGCAACTTCCATGACTTTTCGGCGCCGCTGCCGGTCAACGCCGATTACCGCGAGATCCACGACCTGCTGCTGCCCGCCACCTGGCCGCCCACGGCCGAGAACCAGCGCGAGATCGCGGCCGCGCGCGAGCGCATGGGCGCCCTGGCCTTTCAGGCCGCCGTCAGCCGCGGTCAGTACGAATACCCGCAAGGCCTGTTCTTTGGCGGACAGGCGCCCAGCTGGAGCAACACCACCTTGCGCGGCGTCTTGCGCGCACATGGCCGCCAGTGCGAGCAGCTGGCCTGGATCGATCTGCACACCGGCCTGGGCCCGAGCGGCGTGGGCGAGCGGATTTTTGCGGGCGTGAACGACGCCGACGACCTGGCGCGCACCCGCGCCTGGTGGGGCCCGGGCGTGACCTCGATTTACGACGGCAGCTCGACCTCGGCCCTGCTCACTGGCCTGATGTGGATGGCCACCGCCGACGAATGCCCGCAGGCGCGCTACACCGGCATTGCCCTGGAGTACGGCACCCTGCCCTTCGAGCAGGTGACCGAGGCCCTGCGCGGCGACCACTGGCTGGCCCTGCACCCAGAGGCCGACGCCGGCCTGCAGCAGCGCATCCGCCAAGCGATCCGCGATGCGTTCTACACCGACACCGACGCCTGGCGCGCGCAAATCCTGCAGCAGGCCGACGAGGCGCTGGCGCAGGCGGTGCGCGGTCTGCAAGGGGCCTGAGCATGGGCGCACGACAACGCATTCTGGTCACCGGCGGCACCGGTTTTGTGGGCCGCCAGGTGTGCGAGCAACTGGTGCGCGCAGGCCACCTGGTGACGGTGCCCACGCGGCGCCTGGACCGCGCCAGCGGCATCAAGACCTTTCCGGGCCTGACCGTGCGCGAGGCCGATGTGCACCGCCAAGACGACTTGCTGGCCCTGCTGCCCGGGCACGACGCGGTGGTGCACCTGGTGGCGGTGCTGCACGGCAACGCCGAGCGCTTTGAGTCGGTGCATGTGCAATTGCCCGCCACCCTGGCGCGGGCGATGCAGCAGTGCGGCGTGCGCCGCCTGGTGCATGTGAGCGCGCTGGGCGCCGACGCGCAAGGCCCCTCGATGTACCAACGCAGCAAGGCCCGGGGCGAGGCGCTGCTGCGCGAGGCTGGCCTGGACCTGACGGTGCTGCGCCCGAGCGTGATCTTTGGCGCCGAAGACCGATTCCTGAACCTGTTTGCCCGGCTGCAGGCCCTGGCGCCCATCGTGCCCCTGGCCGGTGGCGACACCCGCTTTGCCCCCGTGTGGGTGGGCGATGTGGCGCGCGCGGTGTCGCAGGCGCTGGCACAACCCGCCACCGTGGGCCAGACCTACGAGCTGTGCGGCCCTGATGTGCTGACCCTGGCCGAGCTGGTGCGCGCCTCGGGCCGCTGGGCCGGGGTGCGCGGCGGGCGCGGCCGGCCGGTGCTGTCGCTGCCGCTGGCCCTGGGCTGGCCGCAGGCGCTGCTGATGGAGTGGCTGCCTGGCGAGCCGATCATGAGCCGCGACAACCTGGCCTCGATGCGGGTGGACAACGTGGCCAGCGGCACCCTGCCCGGCCTGGCCGAGCTGGGCATCACGCCAGCGCGCCTGTCGGGCATTGCCCCGGGCTACCTGGGCGCGCGCGGCCCGCGCAGCCGCCTGGACCGCTACCGCGCCACGCCGCGCTGAGGCGTCCAAGGCCTGAGCGGCCGGGCGCTTGCGCTAGCATGGTGGGCCACAACCCCAAGGAGGATCCCATGCTCAAGCTGACCATTGGCAACAAGAACTACTCGTCCTGGTCGATGCGGCCCTGGGTGCTGCTGCGCCAGGCCGGCATTGATTTCCAAGAGCACATGCTGCGCTTTGATGGCTTTGACGCGCAGTCGCGCTTCAAGCAGTCGCTGCAGGGCCGCTCGCCCACGGGCAAGGTGCCGCTGCTCGATCACGACGGCCTGCTGGTGTGGGACACGCTGGCGATTGCCGAATACGTGGCCGAGCTGTACCCCGACCGCCAGCTGTGGCCGCAAGCGCGGGCCGCCCGAGCGCGGGCCCGCAGCCTGTGCGCCGAAATGCACAGCGGCTTTGGCGCCCTGCGCGGCGCCCTGCCCATGAACATCGAGGCGCGTCTGCCCGATATCGGCGCGCTGGCCCTGCGCGACAAACCCGGGGTGCGTGCCGACGTGAACCGCATGATTGCGTTGTGGCAAGACGCGCTGGCCCAAAGTGGCGGGCCCATGCTGATGGGCGACTTTGGCGTGGTGGACGCCTACTTTGCCCCGGTGGTGATGCGCTTTGTGACCTACGCCATCCCGGTGCCGCAGGACGTGGCCGCCTACATGGCGCGGGTGCAGGCCTTGCCGGGTGTGCAGGACTGGGTGCGCGATGCGCTGGCCGAGCACGACTTCCTCGACTTCGAGGAACCCTACCGCCTGCGCCGGGACTGAGCCCATGCAGGTCTTTGTGGTCGGGGGAGCGGTGCGCGATGCCTGGCTGGGCCTGCCAGTCCACGACCGCGACTGGGTGGTGGTGGGCGAGCGCCCCGAGCACCTGGCCGATCAGGGCTTTGTGCCGGTCGGCAAGGACTTCCCGGTGTTTCTGCACCCGCGCACGCGCGAGGAGTACGCGCTGGCGCGCACCGAGCGCAAGACCGCCCGTGGCTACAAAGGCTTTGTGGTCAGCGCCGACCCCTCGGTGCGGCTGGACGAGGACCTGGCGCGGCGTGACCTGACCATCAACGCCATCGCCCTGCCCGAGGCCTGGGCCGACGCCCTGGGCCAGCCCGATGCGGCCTGGCGCGCGCACCTGATCGATCCGCACGGCGGCGTGGCCGACCTGCAGGCTCGGGTGCTGCGCCATGTGACCGATGCCTTTGCCGAAGACCCGGTGCGCATCCTGCGCGTGGCGCGCCTGGCCGCGCGCTTGCCGGGCTTTGTGGTGGCCGATGCCACGCAGGCGCTGATGCGCCAGATGGTGCAGGCTGGCGAGGTGGACCACCTGGTGCCCGAGCGGGTGTGGCAGGAATTGGCGCGTGGGCTGATGACGGCACAGCCCTCGCGCATGTTCGAGGTGCTGCGCGACTGCGGCGCGCTGGCGGTGCTGCTGCCCGAGCTCGATCGCCTGTGGGGTGTGCCGCAACGCGCCGAGCACCACCCCGAGGTGGACACCGGCGTGCATGTGATGCTGGTGCTGGACATGGCCGCGCGCCTGCAGGCGCCGCTGACGGTGCGCTGGGCCGCGCTGATGCACGACCTGGGCAAGGGCCTGACGCCGGCGCATGTGCTGCCGCGCCATCTGGGCCACGAGGGCCACAGCGTGCGCCTGGCGCGTGCGGTGGCCGAGCGCCTGCGCGTGCCCACCGATTGCCGCGAGCTGGCCGAGGTGGTGGCGCGCGAGCACGGCAACATCCACCGCAGCCAGGACCTGGGCGCGGCGGCGCAGCTGCGCCTGCTGACCCGCTGCGACGCCATCCGCCAGCCCGAGCGCTTTGCCCTGGTGTTGCAGGCCTGCGAGTGCGACGCCCGGGGCCGCGCCGGCCTGGCCGAGTCGCCCTATCCGCAGGGGGCGCAGCTGGGGCGTGCGCTCCAAGCCGCGCTGTCGGTGCCCACCG
>JACCDV010908606.1_pt1 | contig 36004 bp, 31 predicted proteins | sample 7446131 | NCBI WGS metagenome assembly JACCDV01 (sample SAMN15323448, study PRJNA562643) | freshwater metagenome | isolation source: river surface water | place: USA:Blue River Watershed | collected 2017-08-17
CATAATTTTCTTAATTTTCATACTTTAGTAGGTAATAAATTTAGTGTCGCAAGATAATAATAATGAATTAAAATGCAACATGTTTTTAAAAATTTGTAAAAAAAAATTAATGTTGTGTTAATTTCTACCTTATACAACGATTTGAATTAACTTTTATTGTAAAAAATTAGAATAAAAAAAAATATTTTTCTCTCTTTGTAATATATATGTTTTAAATGCGTTTTAATGCTTATGAAAAAGATATTTTTGATTATTACCTTGTTTTCTTTTCTGTCTGTTCTTTCTCAGGAATCTGAAACAATTGTAATTGAATGGAATTCTAATGTGGAATATAAACAAGAGGATGTTTCTTATAAATTTCCTCAATTTGATATGCAAACGTATTCTATTGACATACCAAATAAAAAAATTGAATTTAGAAAAATTGTTCCAGTTGCATTATTTTCAACTTTAGAGATAGTAAATGTTACCTATTACAATATTTCTGAAGAAGAACTTTTTGATTTGAATACATCTTTCATTACAAATAATATTGAGGCTAAATTAGAAGTCGTTAATGCTCGTGGTAATCTTCATGGTTTATTAATAATTAATCCAATTATTAAAGTTGGGAATCAATATAAAAAAGTAGCTTCTTTTACATATAGAATATTAAATGCTAACTCAGCAAGAATTCAAAATCAGAATAGTGTTTTTTCAATTTCTAATTCGGTACTTACTACAGGGGATTGGTATCGTTTTTATGTGGAGAAGTCAGGAGTGTATAAAATCTCAAAGTCTTTTTTACAAAGTTTAGGTTTTAATACTAATGTTGATCCAAGAAATATAAAGATTTATGGTAATGGTGGAAGGATGTTGCCTTTAAATAATTCTGTGTCATATCCTGATGATTTAGTAGAAAATGCCATTCAATTTATTGGAGAAGATGATGGAGTTTTTGATAATAGTGATTATATATTGTTTTATGCAGAAGGAGTTGATACTTGGAATGAAGAAAGTTTAACTAGTGTAAATTTGTTTGCTGATAAATCCTATTATTATGTAACGACTTCGGGTTCGGCAGGTAAAAGAATTCAACAAGCAGTTCAACCTACTAATACGACTAACTTTACTTTTAATCAGTTTGATGATACTATTATTTATGAAAAAGATTTAGTGAATGCTGGAAAAGTAGGAAGAAGATGGTTTGGTGAACAATTTAATGTTGATGAGTTTCAAACTTTTAATTTCTCAATTCCTAATCTTGATGTTTCGGAGCCTATTCAATTAAAGGTAAATACCGCTTCTAAGTCTTTTGGAAATTCCTCTTTTAATATAAAAGCAAATGCTATAGATTTAGGTACATTGTTTTTTCAACAACTTACTTCTGGAAGCGGAATTGAAGGCTACGAATCGACTTTAAATACTACTTTTAATAGTATATCTTCAAATATTTCTATTGATATTACTTATAATAATGGAGGTGTTCCAAGTTCTAATGGATATCTAGATTTTATTAAAATGGATGTAAAAAGGAATTTAACAGGTTTTTCTAAACAGTTCTCATTTTACAATAAGCAAGAACAACTTAATATAGGTGTAGGCGAATATGTAATCTCAAATGCTTCCGGAATTGATCAGGTATGGGATATTACAGATTTGTATAATGTAAGCACCTATGAAAATACAACAGGAGCTAATTTTAGTTTTAAAGTAAATCTTGGTACTGCAAAAAAATATGTAGCTGTAGATTTGTCTGATGTTTTTGCACCATATAGAGAATCAAATACTACTGTAGTAAATCAGAATTTAAAAGGAACAATTTTTAAAGATGCTCAGGGTAATTTTCAAGATGTTGATTATTTGATTGTTACTCCTAATTTTTTAATTTCTCAAGCCGAGCGATTAGCAGATTTTCATAGAAATAATTCTGGAATGTCAGTTAGAGTTGTTGCTTTAGAGCAAATTTATCAAGAATTTGCTTCGGGAAAACAAGATGTTGCGGCTATAAGGAATTTTATTAAGTATGTATATTGGAATGCTTCTGACAGTAGTAAAAGAGTAAAATATGTCAATTTATTTGGAGATGCTTCTTACGATTATAAAGAAAGATTGTTTAATAATTCTAACATTGTACCTATTTTTCACGGATTTAATCCGTTAGCATCTGAAACTAATAATATTTCAAATTTTTCATTATATTCTTCATTCATATCAGACGATTTTTATGGTTTGATGGATGATGGTGAAGGACAAATGTTAGGAACTTTTGATGGAATTGACATAGCGGTTGGAAGAATGTTGGTTTCCTCTGTGCAACAAGCTAAAGAAATGGTGGACAAAGTGATAGAATATCATGATGAAAAATCATACGGTAGATGGCGAAATAATTATGTAGTATATTCTGATGATGCTGATAATAGTACTGATGCAACACTTCAATTTGGATTGGATAATTTAGCTAATACGTTAACCAATCAAAAGCCATTTGTAAATGTAAAAAAAATCCATTCAGATTCTTATGTGCAACAAGTTGCAGCTGGTGGAGAACGATATCCTGATGCAAAAAAAGATTTTTTAGATGCATTAGAATTAGGAGCTCTTGTGTTTAATTATTTTGGACATGGTAATGAGGAGTCGCTTGCAAGAGAGCGCTTGTTTGAAAAAATTGATGCCCAAAATTTGAATAACAGATACCGATATCCACTTTTTATTACGATTACGTGTGAGTTTACTCGTTTTGATGATCCGAATCGATTTACAGGTGGAGAGTACATGTATTGGAATGATAAAGGTGGCGCAATAAGTTTAATAGCTACTACAAGGCAAATTGGTGTAACAACTGGTTTTGTAATGAATAATCTTTTGAGTGAAAAATTATACGCATTCGGATCTAATGATTATCCTACAATTGCCGAAGCATTACGATTAACTAAACTAAGCACGGGTTCTGATAATAGAAGAGTGGTGTTTTATATAGGTGATCCTGCCTTAAAATTAGCAATTCCTAGACCAAAAGTTGTATTAACAAAAGTAAATGATGTTCCAGTTGGTCAAACACTTCCGGTATTTCAAGCTCTGAGTTTAATGAAAATTTCTGGTGAAGTACGAGATGAAAATGATTTACTATTATCAGGTTATAATGGTGATTTGGCTGTTCAAATTTTTGATAAAGATATCAATCGTTCTACTTTAGGAAATAATGGAGTAACTAATTCGAGTGGATTAATCATAATGAATTTTACAACCTTAGGTGAAACCGTTTTTAGAGGAAATGCGAGTGTGGTAAATGGTCAGTTTGAGTTTAGTTTTGTAGTACCTCAAGATGTTCGAATTCCTGTAGGTAATGGTAAGATTAGCTTTTATGCTAAAAGAAATTCGCCAAACTTAGATAATCAAACTGGTTATGATAGAGGTATTCAAATTGGAGGGGTAAATGTAAGTGCGGTTAGCGACACAAATCCGCCCTCTGCTAGGTTGCATATTAACGATGAAGGATTTGTTTCGGGTGGAATCACAAATTGTTCGCCAATACTATTAGCTTTCTTAGAGGATGAAAACGGAATAAATACAGCGAGCGGAATTGGTCATGATATTGTAGCTATTTTAGATGGAGATGAATCTAATCCGTATGTGCTAAACGAGTATTATGAAACTGAAAATGATAATTATACCAGAGGATTTGTAAGGTTTCCTTTCAGAGATTTATCGCCTGGTCTTCATACCATATTATTTAAAGCTTGGGATGTTTACAATAATTTAGTTACTTCTGAAATTCAATTCAACGCAGTGTGTTCAGATGATGGTTTGCGAATTGAAAGAGTGCTGAATTATCCAAATCCTTTTGTGAATTACACGGAGTTTTGGTTTAATCATAATATGCCATTTGAGCCTTTAGATGTTCAAGTTCAAATTTTATCAGTATCTGGTAAATTAATTAAAACAATCAATCAGCAAGTAACAACCGATGGATTTCTCTCAAGAGAAATTTCTTGGGATGGAAGAGATGATTTTGGAGATAAAATTGGAAAAGGCATTTATGTATATAAAATAAAAGTACGTTCCACAACAACTGGTAAATCAGTTGAAAGATATGAGAAACTTGTAATACTATAATAAAATACTATATTTGTCAAATAAATTTCTACTAATACTATGAAAAAAATTGCAATATTATTAATTTTGATAACGATAAGTCAAAATGTTAAATCGCAAGAAAACAGAGTAATTACTACAGGGGTTCCCTTTTTGTTAATTGCAGCTGATGCACGTTCTGCTGCTATGGGGGATATGGGTGTAGCTACTTCTGCTGATGCTTTTTCTCAACAATACAATCCGGCAAAATTTGCTTTTTCTCTTCAAAAACAAGGCTTTACTGTTAGTTATACACCTTATTTGTCAAGTATTGCAAATGATATTTCACTCGGACAATTAACGTATTACAATAGAATTAACGAGCGTAGTGCTTTTGCAGGATCTTTACGTTTTTTTGGTCTAGGTGATATTGAGTTGAGACAAACTGCTGATCCAAATGAAGCAGTTAGAACAGTAAATCCTAATGAGTTAGCTTTAGATGGTTCTTATTCGTTAAAATTAAGCGAAAGATTTTCAATGGCAGTTGCTGGTAGATTTATTCGTTCTGCTTTAAGAGTTCCTGATGTTAATAATGATGTTTCTGCTGCTACTACATTTGCGGTGGATGTTGCAGGTTATTATCAATCAGAAGAAATGGCTTATAATGATTTTAATGGTAGATGGAGAGCGGGTTTTAATTTTCAAAATTTAGGACCAAAAATCAGTTATGATAACGATGATTTGAACAACAATTTTTTACCTGCTAATATGCGTTTAGGAGGTGGTTTTGATTTTATTTTTGATGAATATAACAAAATTGGTGTAACTGCTGAAATTACTAAATTATTAGTGCCAACTCCTCCTGCTGTTGTTGAAGCAGTAGATTCAGATGATAGTGGCTCTATTGATGCTGCAGAACAACAAGTAGCAGATGATGCTTACACTCTAGCTCTAGCAGATTATAGAAAAACTAGTTGGACAAGTGGTATATTCAAATCTTTTAACGATGCTCCCGATGGAATTTCAGAAGAGTTAAAAGAAATTACATGGGCTTTAGGAGCAGAATATTGGTACCAAGATTCATTTGCATTTCGATTAGGTTATTTCAATGAGAATGAATTAAAAGGAGCTAGAAAATTTTTCACTTTAGGTGCAGGTTTCAAATATAATGTAGTTAAGATTGATGTTTCATATCTATTCTCGGCTTCAAAAGTTAGAAATCCATTGGAAAACACATTGCGTTTTTCTTTGACCTTTAATTTTGGTGATAATTATGAAGAACTGTAATAACAGATAATAAATTAAATCAACATCCAAATTCTTAATTTAGAATTTGGATTTTTTTTCCTTAAATATGAAGCAAATTTCAATAAATACTACTATTTCGGTATTAACAAAAGAAGAGTTGTCTCAAGAAGAAACAAATTTAATGTTACAAGCATTTGAGGCAAGAAGTAAAGCTTATGCGCCTTATTCTAAATTTACAGTTGGAGCTGCACTTCTTTTAGATAATGGAATCGTTATTCAAGGTTCTAATCAAGAAAATGCAGCGTATCCATCGGGTTTGTGTGCTGAGCGAGTGGCTATTTTTTATGCCGGGGCAACTTATCCGGAAGCAAAAATTGTAAAAATGTTCATAACTGCATCTCCACTAGATCGAGATTTAGAAGAGCCAATTCCTCCATGTGGAAGCTGTAGGCAATCTATTGCGGAATACGAATTCAAACAAGATTTGCCAATTGCTATTTTCTTTATGGGTGCCAAAGGAGATATTTATAAATCAGATTCTCTGAAAAATATCTTGCCATTGGTTTTCGATAAGAATCATCTATAACGATTTCGTAACTTTTTTTATCGATTTTGTTATAAAAAATACAAAAATCGTAGAATTTAATTTTTTCAATCAGGTTCTATGTAGTATTTTTGCTGTTCGTAAAATTGCGAATAATTGCATCATATTGTTTGCAATTCAATTGTATAAAAAAACAAACTAAAAATGAAACCAATTACAAGAGAAGTTTACCTAAAATGGTATGAGGATATGCTATTTTGGAGAAAGTTTGAAGATAAACTTGCTGCTGTTTATATCCAACAAAAAGTTAGAGGATTTTTGCATTTATACAATGGGCAAGAAGCTGTTTTAGCTGGAGCTTTACATGCAATGGACTTGTCTAAAGATAAAATGATTACCGCTTACCGTAATCACGTTCAGCCAATTGGAATGGGTGTAGATCCAAGAAGAGTTATGGCTGAATTGTACGGAAAAGTTACAGGTACTTCTAAAGGTATGGGTGGATCGATGCATATTTTCTCTAAAGAACATGGTTTCTATGGAGGACACGGTATCGTTGGAGCGCAAATTCCAGTAGGCGCAGGTATGGCTTTCGCAGATAAATATTTTGAAACTGGTGGTGTTACTTTGACTTATTTTGGTGATGGTGCTGCGCGTCAAGGTTCTTTACATGAAGCGTTTAATATGGCAATGAATTGGAAATTACCAGTTGTTTTCATTTGTGAAAACAATGGATATGCTATGGGAACTTCTGTTGAAAGAACGGCTAATCATACCGATATTTGGAAACTTGGTTTAGGTTATGAAATGCCTTGTGGGCCAGTTGATGGAATGAATCCGGTGAAAGTGGCTGAAGCAATGCATGAAGCAATGGAAAGAGCTCGCCGTGGAGACGGACCTACTTTCTTAGAAATGAAAACATACCGTTACAGAGGACACTCAATGTCTGATGCACAGTTATATAGAACAAAAGAGGAAGTGGAAGAATATAAAAAAATTGACCCAATTACTCAGGTTTTAGATATTATTAAAGAAAATGGATATGCTACAGAAGCTGAAATCGAAGTAATCGATCAAAGAGTAGCTGATTTAGTTGCTGAATGTGAAAAATTCGCAGAAGAATCTCCATTCCCAGAAGCACAACAGCTATATGATGTAGTATATGAACAAGAAAATTATCCTTTCATTCCACATAAATTATAAGAACTATGGCACAAATTATAACAATGCCCCGTTTGAGTGATACGATGACCGAAGGAGTTGTAGCGACTTGGTTGAAAAAAGTGGGTGATACAATAAAAACAGGTGATATTTTAGCTGAAATTGAAACGGATAAAGCTACAATGGAATTTGAAGCTTTCTATGATGGTGTATTATTACACATCGGAATTCAAGAAGGTCAATCGGCTCCAGTAGATTCGTTGTTAGCTATCATTGGTTCAGCAGGTGAAGATATTTCTGCTTTATTAAGTGGTGGATCAGCTACTGAAACTAAAGAAGTAAAAGTGGTTGAAGAAGTGAAATCAACTTCAGCGGCAGTTGAAATTCCAGCAGGTGTAAAAGTAGTAACAATGCCTCGTTTGTCTGATACTATGACAACAGGAACAGTTGCAACTTGGTTGAAAAAAGTTGGAGATACTGTAAAAGAAGGTGACATTTTAGCTGAAATCGAAACGGATAAAGCTACGATGGAATTCGAATCTTTCAACGCAGGAACGTTATTATATATAGGAGTTCAAGAAGGTGATTCTGCTCCAGTAGATACCATCTTGGCAATTTTAGGACCTGCAGGAACTGATGTTTCAGGAATTGCAGCTAACTACAAAGTAGGGGCAGTTGTTGATTCCGAAGCTTCGGAACCAAAAGTAGAAGTAAAAGCTGTTGCTCAAGAAGTAGCAGTTGCAGAACAATCTACTTCAGGTAGAGTTTTTGCTTCACCATTAGCTAAAAAAATTGCTCAAGATAAAGGAATTAACTTATCGCAAGTAAAAGGTTCAGGTGAGAATGGAAGAATTGTAAAATCAGATGTGGAGAATTTCTCTCCATCTGCAGTTGCATCTCCAGCTCAAGCCGTTGCAGAAGCTACAAATACTGTTGCAGCTGTAAAACCATTTGTTCCGGCAGGAGAAGTATTCCAAGAAGAAATAAAAAATTCGCAAATGCGTAAAACCATTGCGAGACGATTATCAGAATCTAAATTTACAGCACCGCATTATTATTTAACTATTGAGTTAGATATGGACAATGCAATTGCTTCAAGAAATATGATTAATGGTTTGCCAGACACGAAAGTTTCTTTTAACGACATGGTAATCAAAGCAAGTGCGATGGCATTGAAAAAACATCCACAAGTAAATTCGCAATGGAGAGAAGATGCTATGGTAATCAATCACCATGTGAATATTGGTGTTGCTGTTGCGGTTGAAGATGGTTTAATGGTTCCAGTATTGAAATTTACAGACCAAATGAGTTTATCTCAAATTGGTGCCAACGTGAAAGACTTAGCTGGAAAAGCTAAATCTAAAAAAATTCAACCAGCTGAAATGGAAGGAAGTACATTTACGATTTCTAATTTAGGAATGTTCGGAATTCAATCGTTTACATCGATTATCAACCAGCCAAATTCAGCTATTTTATCTGTTGGTGCAATTATCGAAAAACCAGTAGTTAAAAATGGTCAAATCGTAGTTGGAAACACTATGACCGTTACTTTAGCTTGCGACCACAGAACTGTGGATGGAGCTACAGGAGCTCAATTCCTACAAACGTTCAAAGCGTTTATGGAAAATCCAGTAACGATGTTAGCATAATAATTGTTAAATTTAATATACGAAATCCCGATTTAAGTCGGGATTTTTTTATTTTTACTAAAACTAAAAACTATGAAAAGATTCTTATTCCTAATTTCTTTTGTTTGCTTGTCATTGCATGCACAAACCAATATTACTTCGAAAAGTATTTCTAATACCAATTACCAAGTTGCCGAAGAAAATGTAATCAAAACTTTGTCATATTTAACTTCGGATGAATTAGAAGGAAGAAATTCAGGTAGCGAAGGAATTGAAAAAGCTGCGGTTTATTTAGAAAATCTACTAAAAGCAAATGGTATAAAACCATATTTTAAAACGTATCGAGATACTTTGTCAAATTTTGATAAACCAGCATTCAATATTGTTGGCTATATTGAAGGAACGGATAAAAAATTAAAGAATGAGTTTGTAGTTATTGGTGCTCATTATGATCATATTGGTAGAATAAAAGCGGTTAATGGAGATGATATTGGAAATGGTGCAAATGATAACGCTTCTGGTACTACTGCAGTAACCGAAGTAGCAAAGTATTTTGCAAAATTTAAAAATAACAAACGAAGTATTCTTATTGTGTTCTTTTCAGCAGAAGAAAAAGGGCTTTTAGGTTCGAGACATTTGGCTGCCAAATTAAAAGAACAAAAAATGGATTTGTATTTCATGTTCAATTTCGAAATGATTGGAGTACCAATGAAAGACAAGGGAATGGATTTCTATTTGACTGGTTTCGGGAAATCCAATATGGCAACTACAATGAATGAATATGCAGGTGAAAAATTAGTAGGATATTTACCAATTGAAACAAAATATATGCTTTTCAGAGCTTCGGATAATTATCCGTTTTTTACAGAATTTAACGTGCCAGCACAAACAGTTTCAACTTTCGATTTTGAAAATTTCGAATTTTATCATCAACCAGATGATGAGTTTGAATTGATGGATACAAAACATATGACAACTGTAATTTCGAAAACAATTCCAGTTTTAGAAAAAATGATAAATGCTCAAACAAAAGAAATTAAATTGAATGAAAAGTAAAAATATCATCATCACAGGAACTTCTCGTGGAATAGGTTACGAATTAGCCTTACAATTTGCAAATGCTGGACATCAAGTATTAGCAATTTCTAGAAAAACACCAAAAGAGTTAATCGAAAATCCAAATATTACTTGTTTGTCAATTGATATTTCGAATCCAGAAGAATTACTTCAGGTAGAAAATTTTATCAATCAAATATGGAAAAAAGTAGATGTTTTAATTCATAATGCAGGAAGTTTGTTGCATAAACCATTCACACAAATTACTTTTGAAGAATTTCAAAACATATATAAAGTAAATGTTTTCGCGGTTGCTGAATTGACGAAAATCTGTATTCCATTCATGGAAACAGGAAGTCATGTAGTAACAATAAGTTCAATGGGTGGTATTCAAGGAAGTATGAAATTCGCTGGATTAGCCGCTTATTCCTCAAGTAAAGGTGCGGTAATTACTTTGTCAGAATTGTTAGCAGAAGAATATGCAGCACAAGGAATTGCTTTCAATGTTTTAGCACTTGGAGCCGTAAATACTGAAATGTTACAAGAAGCTTTCCCAGGTTACGAAGCACCAATTTCAGCAAAAGAAATGGCCGATTATATTTTTAATTTTGCCTTAAGTGGAAACAAGTATTATAACGGAAAAGTATTGCAGGTTTCTAGTTCAACTCCATAAATTTATAAGTTGAAACGCAATGTTGTTTTGAATTAATCTTGGTTATAACTTCAATATTATTTTGTTTATAATGTCTTTTGAAATCTAAAGTAGATTCTTCAATTTTTTCTTTACTTTTTAGTTTGCAAATGATTTTGTTTTCTTCAAATGAAATTAAAAATTGGATTGGAAAATTGTAGTTATTTTTGATTCTCAAATCTTTGTATCCATAAACTACAGTTGCGTCTAAGCCTAATGGTGTAAAGCGTTCATTCTCTTTATAGATATCAACCGAATGATTGTAACGTTCTACTATTTCTAAATTACCTTTCAAAGCTGTAAAATAAATTATACTCGAAAGCTGACATAATCCGCCACCAATTTCTTCTGAAATTTTACCTTTTATTATATTTCTTCCAGTTTTATATCCGTTTTTTTCTGATGGCAAACCTATAACTTTCCAGAAAGAAAAAATTTCATTCGGATTGATTATTATTGTTTCCACTTTTCTTGAAGCAACTTTTAAGTTTTGAACTTTATTGTCATAAAATGCTCCTTGTTTAATTTCTTGAATGGTAGAAATTGAATTTAAAAAAGATGTATTTTCATTATTAGCTTTAGCAAAATGAATATTAATGTCGAATAAAAAACGTTTAATCAACCTAAGTTTTAGTTTTATATGTTTGGGAATAATAGATTTTATATTCATTTTTTTTCTAATTCAACTATAATATAAGAAGCATACTCTTTTAAAAATGAATTGCAGAGGAAATTGTCAATCTTTACAAAAAAAGGTCTAATCCAAGTTGGGAATCTATGAATTGGAAAGAAAAGGATTCCTTTGTGTTTTTTAAATTTCCAATTATTTTCCGTCATTTTTTTAATTTCTGCTATAGAAAAATCATTAGCTGCATGCCAATTTGTTGATTTATAGTTAATCAATTTTCGTCTTTTTTTAGATGGAAAATCAAAAATTAGTTTGCCGTTTAAATTTAGTTTTTTGTGTGATTCTGTTAAAAAATCTTCGGTAATTTTAATGTCTAAATGCATAATTACATGAAGAGAATAAATCAAATCAAAATAATTTTCGAAAAAAGGAATATTAGAAACAGAACCTTCTTTAATTACTACGTCTGGAAATTTAGATTGTGCAATTTCAATCATTTTTGGACTGATATCAACTCCGTGATTCGCAAATTCTAGGAATCTTCCAGTTCCACAACCTAAATCTAATGTGTTTTTAAATGAGTTTTTCTCCAGAATTGCCTTTAAAAAAATGCGTTCTTGTTGGTCAATATATTTTCCATAGGAATTTTCAAATCGATTACTATCGTATGTTGTAGCTAAATTGTCATAATATTTTTTAATTGCATCAATCATTTCATAAATGTATGGCATTTCCAACAAAAATAAATAAATTTGTAACAATGAGCGAAGTCCTATCAAAATATCTTCCTGAACATGCTGTCGAAATGTGTTTTGAGTTAATCAAAGCCAATCATGTACATCTTAAAATCGTTAATGAGCGTCAAACCCGTCATGGCGATTATCGTAAAGATGCGCAAGGTTATCATCTGATTACGGTAAATGCTAGTTTAAATAAATATCGATTTTTAATTACACTAATTCACGAAATTGCACATTTAGTGGCTTTCGAAAAATATGGTCGACTAATAAAACCTCATGGTGAGGAATGGAAGCTAACCTTTCAGCGTTTAATGGTGCCATTTATTCGCCCAGAAATATTTCCGCATCAATTGTTACCATTACTTGCCAAACATTTTAGAAATCCAAAAGCGAGTAGCGATACTGATGCAAAATTAGCCATAGCTTTAAAGCAATTCGACCAAAAAGAAACCCATAAAAATTATATCTTTGAAATTCCGATTGGAAGTCACTTTAGAATTCACAATGGTAAAATTTTTAAAAAAATAGCATTACGAGTAAAACGATATGAATGTTTAGAAATTAGTTCGGGACGTTTGTATTTGTTTCAACCTAATGCAGAAGTAGAATTGTTGCCAAATAAGTTTTAGCAACATAAATTATACATAATGAACAAAAATTATTACGCTATCATAATGGCTGGAGGAGTTGGTTCTCGTTTTTGGCCAGTAAGTACAACAGAGTTTCCAAAGCAATTTCATGATATGTTAGGAACAGGTGAAACTTTGATTCAAAAGACTTTCACGCGTTTGTCTCAAATTATTCCTAAAGAAAATATTTTGATTCTTACAAACGAAGTTTATAATGATATCGTTTTAGAGCAATTGCCAATGATTCAACAAGAGCAAATTGTTTTAGAACCTGCTATGCGAAATACAGCACCTTGTATTTTATACGCTTCTTTAAAAATTAAAAAACAAAATCCGGATGCCATTATGGTAGTGGCGCCTTCTGATCATTGGATTGAAGATGAGTTACAGTTTTGTTCTAATCTTCAGTATGCATTTGATTTTTGCGAACGCGATGAAAACCTAATGACTTTAGGAATTTTACCAACTTTTGCTAACACCGGTTATGGTTATATTGAATTCGACAAATTAGATTCACGTACAATTAAAAAGGTAAAACAATTTAGAGAAAAGCCAGATTATGCAACGGCAAGAAAGTTTATTCAAAGTAGAAATTTTTTATGGAATGCTGGTATTTTTGTTTGGAGTGTTAATACCGTTTTAAAAGCATATGAAGAATTTCAGCCAGTAATGTATGATCATTTTATGAATGGTTATGATGCTTTAAATACACCTAAAGAAGAAGCTTTTATTAAAGATAATTATCCATTGGCTCAAAATATTTCGGTGGATTATGCTATTTTGGAAAAAGCGCAAAATGTATATGTTTTACCCGCAACTTTTGATTGGAATGATTTGGGAACTTGGGGTTCGTTGTACGATAAATTACCAAAAGACGATCAAGAAAATGCGGTTGTAAATGCATCGGTTTATTTAGAAAATGCAACTAACAATATCATTAGGACTGAAGGGAAAAAACTCGTAGTTATTGATGGTTTAACCGATTACATCATTGTAGATAAAGATGATGTTTTGTTGATTTATCCAAAGAATAAAGAGCAAGATATTAAGCAAATAGTTTCTAAAATTCAGTAGCACTATTTCACATCATCTTCTAAATACATTTTTCGAACGCGTTTGAATAATTCAGAAGAATATACAAAATCGGTAACGGCTTCGTTATCGGTTTTGAATATTTCTTTATTTGTACCTTCCCATTCTAATAACCCATTTTTTAAGAAAACAATTTTTTCACCAATTTCCATTACCGAGTTCATATCATGTGTATTAATCACAGTGGTAATGTTATATTCTTGTGTAATTTCCTGAATCAAATTGTCAATTACAATCGCTGTTTTTGGGTCTAAGCCTGAGTTAGGCTCATCACAAAACAAATATTTCGGATTATTGACAATAGCTCTAGCAATCGCGACACGTTTCTGCATTCCTCCTGAAATTTCAGAAGGACGTTTTTGATGTGCATTAATCAGATGAACCCTATCAATTACAAAATCAACACGTTCTTTAATTTCTTTTGCGGATTTATTGGTAAACATTTTTAATGGAAATCCAATATTCTCCTCAACTGTCATACTATCAAAAAGAGCACTTCCTTGAAATACCATTCCAATTTCGGTTCTTAACTCACGTCTCTCGTCGTTTGAAAGTTCGGAATAAATTCTGCCATCGAAAGAAATAGTGCCACTATCTGGCGTATGAATGCCTAACAATGATTTTAAGAAAACGGTTTTTCCAGAACCACTTTGTCCAATGATTAGGTTGGTCATTCCAGCTTCAAAACGAGTAGAAACTCCTTTTAAAACGGTTTGTTCACCAAACTTTTTTACGATATTTTTTACTTCAATCATTAGCTTAAAAGAAGTTGTGTTAATATAAAGTTCATTAAAATAATCACCACCGATGTCCAAACAAAGGAAACGGTACTCGCTTTACCTACTTCTAAAGCACCACCTTTCATGTAAAAACCATGAAACGAAGGAATAGTTGCTAGAAGAAATGCAAAAACTATTGTTTTAATAAAAGCATAGGCAATATGAAAAGGAATAAACTCGGTTTGTAGTCCAGTTGTGAATTCGAAACTTGTGGTGAATCCACCATAAACGGCTGCCATCCATCCACCAAAAACACCTAAAAACATACTTAATCCAATTACAAAAGGATATAAAAATAACGCAATGATTTTAGGAAAAACTAAGTAGTTTAGTGAATTTACTCCCATTACTTCAAGAGCATCTATTTGCTCCGTAACACGCATCGTTCCTATACTAGAAGTTATAAACGAACCCATTTTTCCTGCCATAATGATAGAAATAAAAGTAGGAGCAAACTCTAAAATCACAGATTGTCGCGTTGCAAATCCAATCAAAAATTTCGGAATTAACGGATTGGTTAAATTTAATGCGGTTTGAATGGCTACAACACCTCCAACGAAAAACGAAATGAAGGAAACAATTCCGAGTGAATCAATGATTAAATCATCGACTTCCTTAAGAATTAATTGTTTCATTACCGACCATTTAGTTGGCTTGTTGAAAATTTCTTTCAACATAATGAAGTATTTTCCTATTTGCGATAAGTAGCGAATGAGCATCATTTTGATAGTGTTCTGTATTCAGTTTCTAGTAAGCAGTAAAAATACTATATTTTTATGGAAAAGATTAAAATAACTTCTCTTTCATCTTCTTCCAACGATATTTTCTAACAAATTTTGCTTGTTCAGGTGTTACCAACATGGTTTTGTTTTCTCTTTTGGCTTTCCAAAAACCTTTGATGTAATCTAAAAACAATAAAGGTTTTCCTTTTCGCATCGAAAGTTTTAAAGAAGCAACGGCTGTGATAAAAAATCCGTAGCCTAAGGTGTAAAAAGCTTCACCTTGTTTAAATCTGGCAGCTTGGTTGTAGCTTGCACCTGTTGGTTTTAAATGTTTTACGTGTAAACTTTCATCGGTAATTACTTTCCATCCATAAAATTTGCAAAGTAATTCGTCAACGGTATCCCAACCCATTTGCGGTTTTAATCCACCAATTTGCTTGAAGGTTTCTTTTCGATACGCCTTTAAAGCACCGCGAATATGGTCTTTATCGGTTAAATTTTCTAAAACCCAATTGCCGTTTTTCTCGATGTAACAAAAGCCACCCACCATTCCAATTTTGTCATCCGATTGGAAATGTTTGATAATGGTTTCAAAGTAGTTGTTTGGAAAAATCAAATCTGCATCTACCTTTACTATGATATCATAATTATCATCGATATTTTTTTCTCCTTCCTGAAATGCTTTAATCACTTTACTTCCAGGTAAATGAATGGAATCTGATTTTTTATTCACTAAAGTAATAAATGGATATTTGGAAGCAAATTCAGAAACAATTTCCGGAGTTTTATCGGTAGAATTATCATTCACCACTACAATTTTTGTTGGTAAAACCGTTTGTTCTACTAACGATTGTAAAGTCAAGCTCATAAAAGCTTCTTCGTTGTATGCAGGAATGATAATGTAATAAGCCCCCCAACCGCCAAAGGGGGTGCTGGAAGTACTTTGTGTTGATTTTATTTTACTCATTATAAAACTTATTCTTCGTTTTATATTCCCCCTTTGGGGGCTAGGGGGCTTCTTTCAGCATAAACCAAATAATATCTTGGTGTAAGCCATCTTAATAACGGACGGAAACCAATTTTCTTAACTGGATGAGTAAATTTTACTCGGTCTACAATTTTAAAACCTGCTTTTTCAAGTAGCCAATCCAATTGCCAATCTTCAAATTCATGATAATGTCTGTCCCACATATCGGTTTTGCTACGATAAGCTGGAGAAAACCACAAACGTAAAGGAATCGAAATTAAAATTTTATCTGCTTTTACGTTTTGTAAAACAGTATAAGGATTTAGTAAATGTTCGAAAATTTCAAAACCCGTAAAAACATCGTAGTTTTCAGTTTGAAGCGCCGATTGGTCGTTGTCAATGTCTTCACCTTTAGTATTGATAACAGTATAACCATTATCTACCATGATTTTTGAAAAAGGGTTTGGAACACCTAAGTCAAAAATAGTTTCAGAAGTTTTGATATGTTTTTTTAGAAAATCTAAAGTGATGTTGAATCGTTTGCTCGGATATGTTTTTTCGTACATTGAAATTAAAATTGGTGTACAAATTTACTTTTTTCTTCTAACTTCCAACTTCCAACTTCCAACTTTTTTACATTTGATACACAATAGCATTGATATTCATTCCAGAACCAACGGATGCAAAAATGATTACATCGCCTTTATGAAGTTCTTGATTTTCCAATTCACCCTTCATCATTAGATCAAAAAGTGTAGGAACCGTTGCGACACTTGAATTTCCTAATTTATGAATACTCATAGGCATAATGCCTTCGGGAGCTGTTTGTTTGTAATTACGATAAAATCTCTGAATAATAGCTTCATCCATTTTTTCGTTCGCTTGATGAATTAGGATTTTTTTTACTTTTTCAATTGGGATACCACTTTTTTCTAAACAAGATGACATCGCTTTAGGGACATTGCTTAAAGCAAATTCATATATTTTTCTTCCATGCATTTTAATATATCGCACATCAGGGTCGTGGTCTTTATTGAAAGAATTTCCAAAAAATAAATAATAGGCTTCGTCATAAGTAAATGTAGCTGTTTCATGTGCTAGAATTCCACCTTCATCACTGGTTGCTTCTATAATTGTAGCACCAGCACCATCAGAATAAATCATGGAGTCTCTATCGTGTAAATCTACTACTCTTGATAAAGTTTCGGCACCGATTACCAAACATTTTTTTGCCATTCCAGCTTTTATAAAGGCATAAGCTTGTATAACACCTTCTACCCAACCCGGGCAACCAAAAAGAATATCATAAGCAACGCATTTTGGATTTTTAATTTTTAATCCATGTTTTACTCTGGTAGCTAAACTTGGTAAAATATCCGATTGAATGGCTCCTTTTTTTACATCGCCAAAATTGTGAGCCATGATGATATAATCAATGGTTTCTCTGTCAATTTTAGCGTCTTCAATAGCTTTTTCAGCAGCAATTAGTGCAATATCTGAAGTACATAAATCATCAGACACATAACGTCTTTCATGAATTCCTGTAATTTCTAAAAATTTTTGAGCTACCACGTCATTTGGATGTGGGAATGGAGTTCCATCATCATTTAAAAAAGTATGCTGTGCAAAATCGATATTAGATATTACTTCAGTTGGAATATAGCTTCCTGATCCAGTTATTTTGATATTCATTTTGTAGTTTTTTGGAAAACGAATTTACAAAATATTGTTTGTTAATGATTTGGCAAGCCATCGCATTTAGCTATTTTTATGAATATCGTATTAAAATTGATTAAAAAAAACGAAATTCTAAATTAAATATCAATTAATTCAATTTTATATGCATTATTGTTGCCATACTCAACGCTTGAGTTTTCATTTGTTCTGCATATTTTCCTGCGAAATGCTCGTCAATTGTTGAATTAAAATGCGTTAACCAAATATTAAAGTGTTCTTTAGTAAAAGCATGTTTGTCATGAACGTCTTTGTGAATCGAAAACATGTTATTGAAATATCCGCCTTTTAAAAACAAGGATTGTTCCCAAAAAGTTGCTAAAATCTCAAAATGAGCTTCCAAATGTTGGTCAACAGAGGTGACTTTAGTAAAGAAAAAATTAATTGAATCATCAGCTAAAAGTTTATCGTAAAACTTACGCATGATGAGTAAAATATCTTCTCTATTCTCAATATCATTCATAGTATAATTTATTAAAAAAGGACCCAAATAAAAACTTGAGTCCTTTTGATTTATTATTTTGTACTTTTTACTTTGAATTACATGTAAGCTTCAATTGGAGCACAAGAACAAACTAAATTTCTGTCACCATACGCTTCATCAATACGACGAACTGTTGGCCAGAATTTATTTTCTGCAATGTAATCCAATGGATAAGCCGCTTGTTCTCTTGTGTAAGGGAAAACCCATTCGTTTGCTGTAACCATCGCTAAAGTATGTGGTGCATTTCTTAAAATGTTGTTCACACCGTCTTTAGTTGAAGCTTCAATTTCTTTACGAATTGAAATTAGCGCATCACAAAAACGATCTAATTCAGCTAAATCTTCGGATTCTGTTGGTTCCACCATTAAAGTTCCAGCTACTGGGAAAGAAACGGTTGGCGCATGGAATCCATAATCCATTAAACGTTTTGCTATATCCGTTACTTTAATTCCTTTTTCCTCGAAAGCTCTACAATCTAAAATCATTTCGTGAGCCGCTCTTCCCATTTCTCCTGAATATAAGATTGGATAATGTCCTTCGAAACGTGCTTTCATGTAGTTAGCATTCAAGATAGCATATTTAGTAGCGTTTGTTAATCCTTCAGCACCCATCATTACAATGTAACCGTAAGAAATCAAACAAACTAAAGCAGAACCATAAGGAGCTGATGAAATAGCAGTGATTGCTTGACTTCCTCCTATTGGAATAATTGGATTTGTTGGTAAGAATGGAACTAATTTTTCGTTCACGCAAATTGGTCCAACACCAGGTCCACCACCACCATGAGGAATAGCGAACGTTTTGTGTAAGTTTAAGTGACAAACATCAGCCCCAATAGTAGCAGGATTAGTTAACCCCACTTGTGCATTCATGTTCGCACCGTCCATATATACTAAACCACCATTTTCGTGGATAATATTCGTGATTTCAATAATAGCACTTTCAAAAACTCCATGAGTTGATGGATATGTTACCATTAAAGCAGATAAGTTGTCTTTGTATTGGATAGCTTTTGCTCTTAAATCTTCAACATCGATATTTCCATTTTCCATGGTTTTCGTAACGATGATTTCCATTCCTGCCATAGCTGCAGAAGCTGGATTGGTTCCGTGAGCAGAAGCCGGAATCAAACATACATTTCTGTGGTGATCGCCTCTTGATTGGTGATAAGCTCTAATAGCCATCAAACCAGCATATTCTCCTTGAGCACCAGAATTGGGCTGTAATGTAGTTCCTTGGAATCCAGTAATTGCATTTAATTGATGCTCTAATTTTTTCAACATGATTTGGTAACCTTCTGCTTGTTCAACAGGTGCAAAAGGGTGAATGCTGTTCCAGTTTGCCATAGATAACGGCAACATTTCAGCAGCAGCATTTAATTTCATCGTACAAGATCCTAAAGAAATCATCGAGTGATTCAACGATAAATCTTTACGTTCTAATTTTTTGATGTAGCGCATCAATTGCGATTCGGAATGGTTGTTGTTGAAAACATCATATTGTAAGAAACTTGATTTTCTCACTAAGTTTTCTGGAACCATTGATTCATTTGCTAATTGATTTACTGTAAATGCATCTTTTCCAGTTGCTTCAGCGAAAATAGCAATGATTTGATTGATATCGTTTACAGAAGTCGTTTCGTTGAATGAAATCGAAATCGTTTCAGCATCTGGATAGAAGAAATTTACTTCGTGTTTCTCAGCGATTGATTTTACTTTATTTGCATCAGCTTTTACTAAAATCGTATCGAAGAAAGCAGAATTTGTTTGGTAAACTCCTAATTTATTTAAAGCATCGGCAGTAGTAACCGCAGAAGCATGAACTTTATCAGCAATATATTGTAAGCCTTTTGGTCCGTGATAAACGGCATACATTCCAGCCATAACCGCTAATAAAACTTGAGCAGTACAAATGTTTGAAGTTGCTTTTTCACGTTTAATGTGTTGCTCACGAGTTCCTAAAGCCATACGTAACGCGCGGTTTCCGTTAGCATCAATTGAAACTCCGATGATTCTTCCTGGCATCGAACGTTTGAATTCTTCTTTCGTTGCGAAATATCCAGCGTGAGGACCGCCATAACCCATTGGAATACCAAAACGTTGCGTAGTACCCACAACAACTGCAGCTCCCATTTCACCTGGAGGTGTTAATTTAGCTAACGATAAAATATCAGCAGCAATGGCAACTTTGATTTCGTTTTCTGCAGCTTTTGCAATAAATCCAGCATAGTCATAAACTTGACCGTATTTTCCTGGATATTGTAAAATTGCACCAAAGAATTCAGTTGAAAAATCAAATGTTTCGTGATTTCCAACTACTAATTCAATGTTTAATGGAGTTGAACGTGTTTGTAAAACGGATAAAGTTTGTGGTAAAATTTCTTCCGAAACGAAGAATTTGTTCATATTGTTTTTCTTTTGATCGCGTGTTCTTACATCGAAAAGTAACGCCATTGCTTCGGCAGCAGCGGTTCCTTCATCAAGTAACGATGCATTTGCGATTTCCATTCCTGTTAATTCGATAACTGTAGTTTGGAAATTTAAAATCGCTTCTAAACGACCTTGAGCAATTTCAGCTTGGTAAGGTGTATAAGCTGTGTACCATCCTGGGTTTTCAAAAATATTTCTTTGAATTACAGCAGGAATAATCGTTGGGTGATATCCTAAACCAATATAAGATTTGAATACTTTGTTTTTCTTTCCTAATTCTTGAATGTGGGTTAAGTACTCATATTCCGACATAGGAGCTTCTAAATTTAAGTCGTTTTTTAAACGAATATCATCTGGAATAGTTTCGTAAATTAATTGGTCTAATGTGTCTACACCAATGGTTTTTAACATGTGATTTAAGTCACTCTCACGAGGGCCTAAATGTCTCAAAGCGAATGCATCTGTTCTCATTTATTAAAAATGTGTATGTGTGTTATTATGTGTTGTTTTGGACAACAAAAGTAATTATTAATCTTGTAATTTTTTGTTTTTAAAATGTGAAATTTTGTGATTTTATCAACTAATTTCAGGTCTTATTAACAGATTGATTAATTTTGTTGAATGGTGGTTTTTAAGAAATTTCTCGATTTTTATATCAATAGTAGTTTGCATGTAGCATTATCTGCTTTTGCATTGGTGTCTATGACGCAATATTTCTTTGGTGTTGAAAGAGATTTTAGTGTTGCTTTTTTTGCTTTTTTTGGGACAGTTGTTGGTTATAATTTTGTAAAGTACGACGCCATAGCTAGGTTAAACAAAACTGAAATTAAAAAAGAGCTCAAAGCCATCGTGTTTTTAAGTTTTATTTCTTTGTTGGCTTGTTTTTACTTTTTTTTACAATTGAGTTGGATGACAAAACTAAGTGCTTTCGCTTTTTTTGGACTAACACTTTTATACACATTACCTTTTTTTCCAAACAAACAAAACGCCCGAAATTGGAAAGGTGTAAAAATCTATATCGTTGGAATTACTTGGGTTGGTGTTACCGTGATTTTACCTTTGGTAGAAGAAGGAATTCCGTTTTCTACAGATGTGCTTTTAATGTCAGTTCAACGATTTTTATTAGTATTCTCTATTGTTTTAGTGTTTGATATTGTAGATGTAAAACACGATGACATACATTTGCAAACTGTTCCACAAAAAATAGGAGTGGAGCCGACTAAAAAATTAGGTTATCTATTATTGTTTTTATTGTTGCTTTTAGAGTTTTTCTATACCAATAATCATCACTTTTTGCCACTTTTTTTCAAGCTTTTGGTATGCGGAACGATTGCTTTGTTTCTCTATTTTGCCAATGAAAACCGTTCGAGATATTATGCTTCTTTTTGGTTAGAAAGTGTTCCGATTTTGTGGTGGTTGGTGTTGATTGTTTTCTGATAGTTGCTTTAAAATAGCATTTCGATAAATTATGAAATTAGTTAGATGATTTTCTAAGAGTAATTTATCTAACAATTTTCCAATAAAACCAAACGGAGTTTCATAATCTAAAATATCAGTCATTATAGTTAGGTTTTCTTTTTGGATAAAAAAATGTTGATGTTTGAAGCTTTTAAAATGTCCTTTTAATTGTTCGTCGACGAAATAGTTAGGGAAATTCATATCAGAAATAATACTTTGATGTTGTATATAAATTCCAAAATGTTTTCCTTTTCAAGTAACAGTTTCTCCTTTATTGATTATTCCTGAAGTTCTTCCTGCAATTGCTTTTTCATTTGTTTTACTTGCTGAATATTGATGAACATCTATATTTCTGCAATTGTTGTAAACAGTTTCAATTGGTGCGTTAATTGTTGTTGAGGTTTTTATTCGTGTCATTGTTTTTTATTTTATAAATAATACCAAAAAATATTGATGTTATTGTATATGATAGAGCGATCTTCTCTTCTCTATTATTGAAAACGATAAAGAATGATATTATAATTCCGATTGTACATATACTTTGTAATATACATTTTATGTATAGAGGTTTTATACCTTTTTTATCCAATAGGTAATATGTTATCCAAAGTATAATATAAGTTGGTAGTGAAAAAAATAATCCAAATATTACTGTAATTGGATAGACAGAAGTTAGATTGAACAAAGTATGTGTATCAGTGTAATCGTAATTTAATATATCTGTAATAATTGACGCAACAAGTAATGTTGAAAACCAGTGTTTGATAAGATATGAGCGATTCATAATTTTTATAATTTGTAATGACCTATCAAATTTTTAATAAAAAGTAAAGTATTCACCACAGCAAAAAGCACAAATAAAGTATTCATAAAATAGCTTCCAACTTTGAATAGTTTTCTTTTTAGAATATCATACATTGGATAATAAGCAATTTGCGTGGCTACTTTTCCTACCCAATATGCTACAATTAATCCTGTTAATGCTACAGCCAATGCAGATAGTTCTCTTAATTCATTAGTAAATACAATTGCAATTAAGCCGAAAGAGAAATTTAAACCTTGTTATATCTTCCGTAAGTTTTTGCAATTTCTTGATTTAATGGTTTTAGTTGTTTCACATCGTTATACCAATCAAAAACTTGATGATGAATGTAAGGGTAAATTAAAGCTGTAAATATTTGACCAATTTCGCTTGTTATAATTAGCCAATTTGGGATGTTATAGTACCTTTCAAATCAATATAAATAGAAACGTCCCGATTTTATCGGGACGTTTCTTTATGGCTTACTTTTGAATGCTAAGTTTCGTATTTGTTGAATGACTAGAGAATTCTGGAGCGTACATGCTTTGTAATGTTGCAATTCCGTCATTAAAATTTCCTGAATTGTTTACTCGTACATCATACTCAAAAACGTAAGTTCCAGTTTTAATTTTATCAAAAAAGAAATGAGTTGCGACATCTTTTGTACTTCGGTAATAACTTATACCATTTTTCCATTCGTATTTCGAAATTACATCAACAGGTTCAAAACACGCAGCTCTTAAATCTTTCAAATGAACAAATTCTAAATCATTTTCGGTTTTTATTATGATTCGAATTGTAATTAAATCACCAATTTTTACATTTTCAGAATTTAGATCGATAAGTTTTTCTCCGTCTGAAGTTTTGACTTTTTTATAAAGGTTCTTTGTAATTGAAAGCGCTGAAGTGCTATCTGATTTTATAGCATCTAAATCTTCAAAATATTGCCAATATAAGCCACCAAAACTAGCTACGTCCGATTTGTTTTCAACGGATATTTGTCCCATTTCTTTTGAAATTTCATCAGATTTCCAATTCATTTTTATGTAACCCGTATTGGCATCTTTATCTTTTTCGGATAATTTTTTTGATAATACTTTTTCGTTTCCAATTTTAAATTTGGTATTATCTTTTATACTTGTCCAGTCGGTTCCTTGTAATAATAGCGCATAAATGGCTTCGGTTGTGGCTTTTGTTGTAGGCCAATGTTTTAATTGTTTTTGTTTTAACAGCCAAACTTTCAATTCGTCAACCAATTTATTATCTTTTTCTATTTCTGAAAAAACTTCAATTAATAAAGTTTGTGTTTCTATAGCCGATTGGTACCAATAATAGCCATTTTTATTTTCAATCCAATACATCCCAAAATCATCATTTCGAGCGACTGTTTCTTTAAGATTTGAAAGGATTTTCTCTGCGAATTTTTTATCACCAAAACGATTCATAGTTATAGCTAATAATCCTTTTTGGTATAATGAATAATTTAACCAATTGGCTTTAAACTCCACTTTTTGAATATTGATGATAGAATCTATTTTTTTAGAAATTGGAAATTCTTCCAAATAGAAACTTCTAGCATATAAATAGTGCAAGTTCGAATAAGTGTAATAGTTAATAATGCCATTTTTAAGCGTACTTTGACTAATATATTTACTATCTAAATATGGAATTGCTTTTGATGTTATATTTTTAAATTCCGATTTTTTCACTGGAAATAGTTTGCTTAAATGCCCAAATCCAGAAACAATATGTTGGGTGATAAAAATATTTTCCTCTCCACCATCAAACCATGCAAATCCTCCTGAATCTAATTGTTTTTCTTCTATTTTCTTAATGGTTTTGTCTTGCGATTCTTTCATGGTATTCAAATCCATTAAAAGCGCTAAACGTTTGTTTTTTAGTTCTTCATTTTCGGCATCTAATAACCATGGCGTTTCATTTAAAACGATAGACTTTAATTCTTCATTTTGTGTAAGCTTTGAAACTGCTTTCGGATTGTTTTTCCAAGATTCAAATAGGTCTGCTATTTTGGTATTACTTGAAATAATTTCAGTTGCAATAAAATTGCCACAATATCTTGAAAAAGTTTGTTCTGCACATTCATGTTCGTATTCCATTAGATAAGGTAACGATTGTAGTGCAAGCCATGTTGGGTTTGAAGTATATTCTAACGTAAATAAATGGTTTTTTAAACTTTTAGAAGTATTGTTTTTAAGGTTGTCAAATACATATTCTTTTTTAGAATTTCCTTTAACCCAAATCGGAATACTTTCTGTAAGTAAGACTTTATTACTCATTACGGGTAAAATATTTTCTTCCCCATCAGAAAAATTACCTGATTTGGCTACAATTTTATATTGTAATCCTTGAACACCTTCCGGGATTGAAATTGTCCAACTAACAGGAACACTTTCTTTTGATTTGCAATTGAATGCTTTTACATTGGAATTGTTTTTTGCAGTTGCATCAATCGGTTGCATAGTGGTTGCATCAAAAAGCAATAACATAGCATTGCCAGATTTTACTTCATTAGTTAAATTGACCACTTTTGCTGTTAACGTAATTTCATCTTTTTCGCGAACAAATCGTGGCATATTAGTTTGGATCATTACGTCTTTTTGTGAAATAATACTCGATTCAAAATAGCCCGATTCTGAATTTTTATTGTGTCCTAATAAGCGTAATTTCCATTTGGTTAAAGATTCAGGAGTGGTAAATTGGAGAGAAAATTTTCCATTACTATCTGTTTTAATATGAGGGTAAAAGAAAGCCGTTTCGTTAAAATTATTTCTTGTTTTAACTTGCGCTAATTCTTTAATAGCGTTTTTCGTAGTAATTAAAATAACTCCATTTGCTCCTCTTGAACCATATATTGATGTTGCAGCTGTATCTTTTAAAACATTTAATGATTCAATATTATTTGGGTCTATATTCAAAGCATCTCCAGAAACAGGAACGCCATCAATGATATAAAGTGGATTTTGTTTTCCATTTACAGAACCAAAGCCACGAATACGAATAGTATCATCACTGCCAGATGCTCCTGAGCCTTTATTAACAGAAATACCAGCAACTTCTCCTCTAAGCGCTTTAGATAAATAACCATCATAAGAGTCTTCCATATCCATATAAACACTAGTAGCAGTTCCCGTGAATGCTACTTTTGTTCTTCCGCCATAACCTAATACTGCAACTTCTTGTAAATTATGAGAATCGTCTTTTAAATTTATTTCTATATTTTTTACTTGCTCAATTGATATTTCTTCTGATTTTTTACCTGTATAACAAATAACAATAATTTCTCCTTTAGCAGTTTCAATAGAAAACTCGCCATCAAAATCGGTTGTAGTGCCTCTGTTGGTTCCTTTTACTATTACATTTGCTCCTGCAATTGGTCCCAATTCGTCTTGTACTATACCAAAAATTAATTTAGAATTTTTAGGAATTTCAATCGTGTTGCTAATTCTTCTCTGATAATTTTTATAAGTATAGTTGTTTTTTGGGTCATCAAAATTAAATCCAAACCAATACAATTCGGGTTCTCTTTTATAAACGGCAAAGTGATTTCTTTTGGCATTAAAGTTATTTACATAGATATCAAATAAGTTATAATTTCTAATATAAGGAGTTCTTGGATAAGAATAGTTTTCATGAAAACTAAAGGTATACCAATAATCTTTGTCAAATTGATCCAAAGAACTATCATACATGCTAGCTAAAATTTCAGCTTGTAGTTTTGGATTGTTAATTTTAAATGACCAATTTTCGGTACTTCCTGGTTCTATTTTGTTTCGTAAACTTTCAATTTCAATATTTAACTTATTATTCGTTTCTTTTTTGTCAATATTGAAGGATTTTGAATGCCCTTCATTTTCCCATATAGTTGAGAAATGGAATGTTAAACGATTCAAATATTTTACATCTTTGTTAAAAGTAAAAACAGCTTTTCCGTTTTTTAATTGAATTGTTTTTATTTCCTTTATTAGATCTTCATCCGCATAAAAACGAGAAGTGATATATAGGTTAGGAATAATAGATTGAATTTCAATAGTGTAAAGTTTAGAATTAGGAGTTGTAATGTCTTTGAAAGTAAAAATTTCGTTTTCAGAATAAGGATATTCTTTTGATTTTACAGTAACATCTTTTTTGTTCGTAATCAAATTGTTTTTAATATCGTAAGCTTCTGCAGCAATTTTAAATCTTGAATTTTTATAATTTTTTAAAAAATCCAATTCTATTTCTTTAGCTTTTTTTGTGTCAAAAGAAATGGTTTTTATTAATATTTCTTGTACTTCTTCATCTGATTTATCATAAGGCTCATAAGGAAATAATTGTTGAAACTCTTCTTTATTTATTGTTTGAATTTCTGGAATTGAATACAATCGTCCTTTTAAGAAATTTTTCTTTTTAAGTTCATATATTTTTATTGTTCCATTGGCATCAATTGGATAATTGTTTAAAGTGGTTGCAGAAATAGTCAGTTTGTTGTTTTCTTCCGAAATTAATTCTGAATTAACATTCAAATACATTTTCAACATTTCTTTGCCTACAACTATATTTTGAGAGGCTGTTCTAGTCTCTCCTTGAATATCAGTTATGGTTACATTAATACCAAAATTTAATGTTTCAATTTCTTCATTTCGGATTATCGAATCAGAAGCAACAAATTGGATTGTGAAATTTCCATTTTCATCTGTAGTAGTTTCTGAATCGATGTAATTTTCATCAAACGGAATGCTTTTAGTTTTACTGTAGCAATTTTTTGAAATTGAATATTTAATTTTTGCATTGGTAATATTATTTCCTGCTAGTGCTTTTGCATTTCCTTTAATTTTAATAGTGTCACCAACAGTGTAATTTTCTTTTATTTCATCAAATTTCACTTCAAATGTTGGGCGTTTGTATTCTTCTACTTTAAACTTAAATTCGGTGTGACTTTCAAAATCAACGTTGTCCCAAAATTCATGCTCGTCTTCTTTTGCATCATAGTATTTAGAATCTTTTTCGTAATTATCAGGCTCTTCAATTTCTATGCTGAATTCTCCAGTTAAGATGTTTTTCGGAATGTCGAATTCACCTGAAAAACTTCCAAATTCATTTGTTTGAACATCAAATTCTTTTAAAGTATTGTTGTTGGCGTCATTTATATTTATATGTATTGTTAAAAAGGGAACAATACTTTTAACATTGTTTTTTTTTTGTATAACTACACCTTTGTAATACATTTTTTGTCCTGGTCTGTAAATGGCGCGGTCAAAATAAACTATAGTTTTAGCTTCCCAATTAAGATAATCATCATTCGAATTTTCATTTACATTTGAAGGTAAGAAACCTCTGTTGTAGTTAGAGTAAAGCGAATCTCCATTTAAAGAAAATAAAACAGTGTTATCATATTTTTTATCAAATATTCTTTGTTTGTGTTTAAAGTATGCATTTCCACTTTCATCTGTTTTTATGGTTTGATCTTCATTAGTAATGCTTACATTTTTCAATGGTTTTCCAATCTTTCGGTCATAAATATAAAAAGCATCTTTATTATCTTCATCATCTTCAATTATATACATATTAGTAACTGAAATTTTACCATAAGTAAATGCTTTGTTTTTTATAGATGAGTTGTTATTCGTTTCTACATAAATTAAATAATTTCCAATATCTAATTTTTCAAGTAATACTTCTGTATTGTAGTCAAAATAATCTTTTTTGTTTGGTAAAACAATTCTTTGCGATTTTAACGGTTTGTTTTTAGTAGTAAAGGCATTTACAATAGAGTCTTTATTAAGATTTTCTCTAGAGTCATAATAAAAATCTTTATCAATTAAATTACTTAAATTTTCAGGTAATTCAAAATATTGAATTGAAATAGTATCAACATTTTTGAAATTTACCAATGCTCTATTGTTTTGTAATGGATAAATTATTTTAGGTAGTTTAATACTTAAATTTTTGCTAGTAATTTCAATTTTGATTTTTTCAGCTTCAGCTAAGGCATTAACATTAATTTTTGCATTTAATATTGTATCAATTAAAGACAAAGCATTGTCATAGGAATTGATTTTTCCGTTTTTGTATGTTTTAGATTCATAATATTTGGCTCTGTCAACTCTTAAAAACTGTTTTAAAAATAAACTTTGGGTTGTTTTCTCTAATGAAGAAATTTTTTCCAAATATATTTCCTCATTCCAAAATGTTTCTTTGATGAATTTTAGTCTTTCATAATAAGCAAAATCAGCTTTTTCAAAATTTTTGATAGTAAAGTAGTATTTTTCGTTTTTTTGGATAATTGAAATTAACTTTTGAAGGTTTACATCTTCCAATTTTTTAAAATCATAAGTAATGAATAAGGATGGGATTTCATAAAAATGATTCAAATCAGATTCAAAATTATTGGAGTCTTTTTGTCTCCACGAACTGATTTTAGATTTGTAATACATACAGCTTTTCTGAGTTAGGAAATCATAAATGCTGTAATTTTTGTCATCAACACTTGGAGAAATATCAAAAATATCTTTGAATTCTTCCAAAGAAGTTTTTCTCAACTCTTTTTCGTTTACTAAAAGTTGATTGTAATGTTTTTCAATTTCATTGTCAAAATCTGTTGAAGTCCAAGTCAAAAAGTCTGTGTTCTTTTGATTTTCTAATTCTGTTCTTCTTCTAATTATATAGCTATTTCTAGCAACATATTGTTCTAAAATATTGATGTAGATGTAGTGTAATATTGCTTTTGAAACTGGTTTAGCGTCATTAATTTCTTTTTTAATATTATTTAATATTGTAGTCTGTGCTTTTTCATCAAATACTTGTTCAAATTTTGATAAATAGAAAAAGCATTTGATGATTTGTACTTCATCATTTTTTCGCTTTGCTTTTTTATAAATTTCTTGAACTTTTTCTTGAGCAGATTTTACTTTTCCATCCAATTCATATTGGTATACTTCTTTCCATTTGTCTTCGTATTGAGCAAATAATTGGAACGAATTAATTAACAATAGTAGTAATAATATTTTTCGCATAAAGGTTGGTTTTTATCTATAGAGTGAAAAAAATATAAAAAGGTTGGGACGAATTAAAAATTAAATTATTTGTAAGTAAAATTAACTAAAATCATTTCACTAATTTTGAAAAATGAAAAACATCCAAATCTTTTTTCTATTACTTTCATTGTCAGTCTTTTCACAAACAACGTTTGAAAAGGCTGAAAAATTGTATGAACAAAAAAAATACAACGAAGCAGAAAAACTATTTTCAGAGTTTTTAAAATCACAACCGAATCACGCCAAAACCATTGAATATCTTGGTGATATTGCCGGACATCAAAAAGATTGGGATGCAGCGATTACCAACTATAAGAAACTAAAAATTAGTAATCCTAAAAACGCTAATTATTGGTACAAATATGGTGGTGCACTCGGAATGAAAGCCAAAGAATCTAATAAATTCAAAGCTTTAGGAATGATTGATGAAGTAGAAGAATCGTTTTTAACCGCTGCTAAATTAGATTTGAAACATATAGAAACCCGATGGGCATTAGTCATGTTATACATCGAATTACCAGGAATCATTGGCGGAAGCGAAAAAAAAGCTCAAAAATATGCCGATGAGTTAATGGTGCTTTCAAAAGTCGATGGTTATTTAGCAAAAGGATATATTGATGTATATTTCAGTCGTTATGCGAAAGCGGAAATCCATTATAAAAAAGCACACGAAATTGGAAATTCAAAAACTACTTTCGAAAAATTATATGACTTATATTTGAACAAGTTGAAAGACAAAACAAAAGCAAATAAGTTAAAAGAACAATTTGAAAAATAAGCCTCCCCAACCCCTCCAAAGGAGGGGCTTAAAAAAATGAGGATAAAAATAAACGAAAAATGACTAATAAAAATAGCACACATAGTATTCCCCTTTCGGGGGTTAGGGGGCTACATTTCATAGCAATCGGCGGAGCAGCGATGCATAATTTAGCATTAGCCCTACACAATAAAGGATATCACGTAACGGGTAGCGATGACGCTATTTTCGAACCTTCAAAATCACGTTTGGAGAAAAAAGGATTATTGCCAGCTCAAGAAGGTTGGTTTCCAGAAAAAATCACAACCGATATCGAAGCGATTATTTTAGGAATGCACGCAAAAGCGGATAATCCTGAATTATTGAGAGCACAAGAATTAGGGTTGAAAATTTATTCGTATCCTGAATTTTTATACGAACAATCGAAAAACAAAACCCGAGTGGTGATTGGTGGTTCGCACGGAAAAACAACGATTACTTCGATGATTTTACACGTGATGCATTATCACAATATCGAATTAGATTATATGGTAGGAGCACAGCTGGAAGGTTTCGATACGATGGTTCATTTAACCGAAGACAACGATTTTATAGTTTTGGAAGGAGATGAATATTTAACTTCTCCAATCGATTTGCGACCAAAATTCCATTTGTACCAACCAAATATTGCTTTGTTATCTGGAATTGCTTGGGATCATATCAATGTGTTTCCAATGTTTGATAATTATGTAGAACAATTCAGAATTTTCGCTAACCAAATCACGCGTGGCGGAATTTTAGTCTATAACGAAGAAAACGAAACCGTAAAAGCAGTAGCCGAAGGAACCGAAAATCCAATTCGAAAAATTGCTTATCAAACACCAAGTTATTCAGTTGAAAACGGAACTACGTTATTAGATACGCCAGAAGGTCCAATGCCAATTGAAGTTTTCGGCGCGCATAATCTAAGCAATTTAGCCGGTGCCAAATGGATTTGCCAATGTATGGGCGTAGACGAAGCTGAATTTTACGAAGCCATCGCCAGTTTCAAAGGTGCGTCTAAACGTTTAGAGAAAATTGCAGAAAGTAAGAACAAAGTCGCGTATAAAGATTTTGCGCATTCTCCAAGTAAAGTTTCAGCGACTACAAAAGCGGTGAAAGCACAATATCCTGATAGGAAATTAATTGCTTGTTTAGAGTTACATACTTACAGCAGTTTGAATGCCGAGTTCTTAAAAGAATACCAAAGTGCTTTAGACGCAGCTGATATTGCCGTAGTTTTCTACTCACCAGATGCAGTAAAAATCAAACGTTTGGAAGAAGTAACTTATGACCAAATCGCACAATCCTTCAAAAGAGAAGATTTAATTATTTACACCAACCCAACAGAATTCAAAAACTTTTTATTTAGCCAAAATATAGAAAACTCCGCTTTATTATTAATGAGTTCAGGAAATTACGGCGGTTTGAATTTTGATGAGGTGAAAGAATTAATCAATTAGTCAATATGGCAATTAGTCAATGTGTCAATTTTACTCAAGATTTAATTGGCACATTGAAAATTGTCTAATTGCCATATTTATAATGCCCCACAATTTTCCAACTCAACAAACAATCTTCTAAAACTTGTCCGCTTCCTACGTTGTGCACAATCATAGGATTGCCATTGCTGGATTTAATATGAGTCACAATACCAATATGAGGTAATTTGTCACCAATCATCCAAGTCACTAAATCGCCTGTCTTGTAGTCTTTTGGATTTTGCGTAATCGGTAAAGTTGACCCTTTTCTAGAAAAGAAAACTTCTAAGTTAGGAACTCTTCTGTGGTCTATGTTTTTATCGGTAGTCTTTAAACCCCATTTTTCTAAATTCGGATATAAAGAAAAGTTGGCTTTCATATCTTCATGAACTTCCTTTTGTAAATCAATTCTTAATTTTCGATAGGCACGAATGACTACATCTGTACAAACGCCCGTTTTCGCAGGAACATCACCATTTGGATATTTTATCCCAACATAAGCCGGCGTATAAACCACTTCAGGATCAATTATCGAAATCGCTGCATTGGATAATTTTTCATAGAAATCGGTAGGGTTTTCTTTAAGTTGAGTGGTTGGTTTTGATTTTGTTATGCTTTCAGCAATAGTTTCAGATTTCTTGCATCCAAAAGAAAAGCAGATAAAAAGTAAAGGAATAAATAGTTTCATGTTTTACATTTTTTGTCAGACTGAGCGAAGTCGAAGTCAATACTTTTTAAAAATTATCGACTGCGCTCGAAATGAGAGATTGTAATTTCAAACGCAATTTTTAAGCCATTTATTTTGTGGAATTTTTAAAACCACATAGAAACATAGAAAAAAAGAATTTCATAGTCAATAAATTGATTCATTTAGCTTCTCTGTAACCTATCTAAAATAAAATGCCTTGTTAAATGAAAAGTAAACCTATGTTTCTATGTGGTAAAAGTTTAGTTTTTTTTCATTTTTTAGATTTTTTAATTAGCTTTGTTTTTATAAACGCCAAAATTAAATTTTATGTACTCGCCAATCAATCAATGGGCTGAAGATGATCGCCCACGTGAAAAATTTCTTCTAAAAGGTAAATCTACCTTATCTCATTCTGAATTACTTGCTATTTTAATTGGTTCCGGTTCTCGAAATGAGAGCGCGGTGCAATTGTGTCAACGCATTTTGGCTTCCTCTGAAAACAATCTGAATACGTTAGGAAAATTGTCAGTTTCCCAACTCATGCAATTCAAAGGAATTGGAGAAGCCAAAGCCATTTCCATCGCCGCTGCATTAGAATTAGGCAGAAGACGAAGAGCTGAAGATGTCATCGAACTCAAAAAAATTACTTCCAGTAAAGCAGTTTTCGACATCATGCAACCCATTATTGGTGAGTTGCCTCACGAAGAATTTTGGGTATTATATCTTAATAATTCCAATAAAGTCATCTACAAAACCCAACTCTCGAAAGGCGGCATCACCGGAACAGTTGTAGATATTCGTTTAATTTTCAAAATGGCATTCGAACAAAATGCAACAGGATTAATTCTTTCTCATAATCACCCTTCAGGAAAATTAATCGCCAGCGAAGCCGATTTGAAAATAACCAAACGAATCAAAGAAGCAGGACAAACATTAGAAATCCAAGTCTTAGATCATCTTATTATTACCGAAAACGGCTATTTGAGTTTTCAAGATGAAGGGATTTTTTGATTTTTTAAACAAATAATTGTATATGTCTTGATTTTTAACGCAAAGAGCGCGAAGGTTTTTCGCAAAGAATGCAAAAGTATATGCTTGAAAATTATAAGAATCTTAAAAAAAAGATTAAGTAAAAAGTTTAAAGAAGGATTGTCCCCTTGAGGTTCCGATAGTTATCGGAATTAGGAGTGTTATATGATTTTTATTTTAAACACATTTATTACTATTTTCCGTTGCGAACTTTGCGAAAAAACTTTGCGCTCTTTGCGTTTAAACCAACAATTATAGAAATTTTAAGAATTCTTAATTTTTTATCTAATCGATAAGCCGTATTTTTATCAAAAATTAAAATATTATGAAAAACATAAAACTTTTAGTTGCTACACTTTTAGTGACTTTGACAGCATCGGCTCAATTTACACAAAAAGCGTTGCCTTATGCCTATAATGCTTTGGAGCCATTTGTAGATGCACAAACTATGGAAATTCATTACAGCAAGCATCATGCGGCTTATGTTAAAAATTTAAATACTGCTTTAGCAGGAACAGCTGATGAAAAATTAAGCTTAAACGAAATTTTTGTAAAGATTTCTACAATGCCTGCAGCGGTTCGTAATAACGGTGGCGGACATTATAATCATGAGCTATTTTGGTCGGTTTTAACACCTGAGAAAAACACTAAAATGTCGGCTGAATTAGAAAAAGCTATTAATGAAACTTTCGGTAGTTTAGATGTTTTGAAAGAAAAATTAAATGCGGCTGGAGCAAGTCGTTTTGGTTCAGGTTGGGCTTGGTTGGTGGTTACTAAAGAAGGAAAATTAGTCGTAACTTCAACTCCAAATCAAGATAATCCACTAATGGATATTGCAGAAGTAAAAGGAACTCCAATCTTTGGAATCGACGTTTGGGAACATGCTTATTATTTAAAATATCAAAACAAAAGAGGCGATTATTTATCTGCTTTATGGAATGTAGTAAACTGGACAGAAGTTAGTAAAAGATACAAAGCAGCAATGCCAAAACCAGATACATTTGCAGCTTGGCCAGAAATCAAAACGTTTCACAAGGTAATGTCGCAAACTTTCCATCCAAGTGAAGAAGGAAACTTACAGCCTATTAAAGAGAGAAGTGCTGAAATGGCTGAAAAAGCAAATGCTTTAAAAATGGCTAAAATTCCAGCGCAATTCAATAAAAAAGAAATTGTAGCTGCAGTAAATAAATTAGCTAAAGACAGTAAAGCATTAGATAAATTAGTAAAAGCTAAAGCTTCTGATGAAAAAATTACTAAAGCTTTAAATGGTTTACACGATACTTTTCATACGATTGTAGGATTGTGTACTCATGATGAAGAATAATATTTGAGATTAAAATATAAATGCCTTGTGATAAATCATAATCACAAGGTTTTTTATTAGAAATTATTTAAGAAATTTTTCTATCCAATTTCTTATCTTGCAACACTAAAATTAATGTTCGTTGAACTATGATTAGCACCAAAAACATCACTTTTTCCTACACTAAAGACCAACTCTTTCACATGCCCGATTTGTATTGCGAGGCAGGAAGTACTTTGTTGATTACAGGTGATTCTGGAAAAGGAAAAACTACTTATTTGCACATTTTAGCAGGCTTGTTAAAGCCAAAAACGGGCGAAATTGAAATCGATAAAACCGATATCGTTTCCCTTTCTGAAAAAGCAACCGATAAATTTCGTGGAAAACATATTGGAGTGGTTTTTCAAAAATCGCACTTCATTGGCGCGTTAACAGTTTTAGAAAACTTGGAAATGGCAAGTTGGTTAGCAACGGGTAAAAAACATACCAAAAGGGCTAAGAAATTATTAGAACAATTGGGAATCGAAAATCAAGCGTCTAAATTGCCATCACAATTGAGTATTGGACAACAACAACGCGTTTCAATTGCACGAGCTTTAATGAACGAACCAAAAGTGCTTTTAGCTGACGAACCCACATCAAGTTTAGATGATAAAAATGCAGAGAAAGTAATCGAATTGTTGACTTCTTTATCGAAAGAATACAAAGCGGCTTTACTAATCGTTACGCATGATAACCGAATTAAAGAAAGATTTATCAATAAAATTACCTTGATATGATAGCAAAATTAGCATGGAAAAATATATGGTTCAAACCATTAAATACCATCTTGAGTGTTGTTTTGCTAAC
>JACCDV010754496.1_pt1 | contig 36001 bp, 39 predicted proteins | sample 7446131 | NCBI WGS metagenome assembly JACCDV01 (sample SAMN15323448, study PRJNA562643) | freshwater metagenome | isolation source: river surface water | place: USA:Blue River Watershed | collected 2017-08-17
GGACAGCTTTTCCATCGCTTCCGACAGGTTGCGGTTGTTCACCGTCAGGTTGTTCTGGGTGATCAGCGATTTGAAGTTGGTGTTGATGACGCTCATTGCATTGCTCCTGATTGGGCTTTCAATGTGGGGTGACAGAGGCCTGGGGCACCTGCCGAAACACGGGGCAGAAATCGATCTCTCAATTTCCGTTGGAACATGAATCGGCCATGCCGGCCACAACTTGAGGGCCGATGTGCAGATTCAGGCCGGAGTGCCTGGCCCCACAGGCTTGGCCACGACCGGCGGGGCTGCCCGTTTCGGGACGGATCTGGAATAATCGGCCGAGTTCCACCCCCCAGGGATCCGCCTTGCCACCGCGTTCATTGCCCTCCGATCCGTCCAAAAAGCGCAACTGCCCCAGCTGCCGGCTGATCCGGCTGTTTTTGCTGGTGGCGGCCTTTTTGCTGATCGCGCTGTGGACGCAGCCCGAGCTGCTGCTGCCCAAGGGCATCGACCTGGGCAAGCTGGTGGGCGATCTGGTGGCTGTGCTGTTTGTGCTGCTGCTGGGCTGGCAGATCTGGCGTTATGTGCGCGAGCGCCGCAACGGCGAGCACGACGACGGCCTGACCTGGACCGGTCACCCCCGCCGCCCACCACCGCGCACCCCCGAAGAACTGGCCGCCCTGGCCGAGCGGGCCCGCCAGCAACAGGCCGCTGCCAGCGCCTCCCGACATGACGAAGCCCGCTGAGGCCCCGGCCACGGCACCCGATTGCTGGAAATGCCGTCACTTTGGCCTGACCTACGAACCCCGAAGGCCCTACCTGTGCCGTCTGATGGGCTTCAAAAGCCCCCAGCTGCCTTGCCGCGATGTGCTGCAGGCCGATGGACGACACTGCAGGGGTTTTGAACCCAAACCATGATGCGCACTCGCCACCTTGTCAGGGCACTGGCCCTCACCCTTTCCGTCTGTACGACCACACCGGGCTGGACCCAGCTGGCCGCCCCCGGAAAAACCGCCACCCCCTTGACCGCCCCGCTAGCCGCTGGCGCCGGCGTCGACAACCTCGAGATTGGCGTGGCCGCCCTGCAACGGGGCCACTACGCCACCGCCTTGCGGGCCTGGCGTACCGCCGCCGACCAGGGCAATGCCAAAGCCCAGGCCAATATCGGCTACCTGTATGAACACGGGCTGGGGGTGCCCCAAAGCTATGTGGAAGCCATGGCCTGGTACCGCAAGGCCGCCAGCCAGAACGACGCGACGGCGCAGTTCAATATCGGCACCCTGTACGCTTACGGCCACGGGGTGGAGCGCAACCCGCGCGAGGCCCTGGTCTGGTTTGGCCAGGCGGCACGGCAATCCCTGCCCGATGCCCAGTACATGCTGGGCCAGGCCTACCACGAAGGCCTGGGCACACCGGCCAATGCACCGCTGGCGCTGGACTGGTTTGGCAAGGCCGCCCGCCAGGGCCATTCGGCCGGCCAGATGATGGCCGCGCAGGTGTACCTGTCGGGCGACGCCGGCAAGGCTGACCCCTACAAGGCCTACATCTGGTCAGAGCTGGCGGTGCGCAATGGCCGCAACGAGGCCGGCCTGATCCGCGACTACGCCTCCTACAAGCTCAACCAGAAGACCATCGAGCTGGCCAAACAGGAGGCCCAGCGCTGTCTGCAGAGCACTTACCGGCAGTGCCCCGCGCCCTGAACGGGCTGTTGATTTTTCGACACCCTGACGGCGCCAGCCGTCGGCCGCTCGCCAAAAGCCCGACACAAGCGGCAAAAAGAGCGGCAAACCGGGGCTTTTGTGTGCTGGCACACCTTTTGCAGCTTGCCGCTCATCTCAATGCCAGAAGGGCCTGCAAGGATGAACAGCCGTTTCGATTTTGCCGCTGCAGACGTTGCCGCAGAGCAGATGTGCGCGGTCTGGCTGGACCCGACCGCCACACTCGGCTCACATGAGCGCGAGCAGCTGGCCGCGGCAGGCTGGCAAGTGCATGCCATCCGCACGCTCGACGAGCTGCCCCAGGCCGCTGCCCAGGCCCAATGCGTGGTGCTGCGGCTGCGCTTTGACACCGACACCCTGCAGGGTGTGCAGGACGCACTGGCCAGGTCGGGCCTGCAACGCCCCCTGATCTGCCGTCTGGACGCCGGCGCACTGGACCTGGCCATGGCCGTGGCCCTGGCGGGCGTGCGCCACGTGGTGCGTGCTGACGACTGGAGCGCCACCCGCTGGCGGGGCCTGGCCGAAACGCTGCAGACACAGGACGAGACCACCCCGGCTGCGGCCGCCCCCGCCGCCACACCCAAGGCCCCGCCCCTGAACCCGACCACGGCCAACATGCCTGCCCACACGGTTCCGCCCTCGCCTGCACCCCAGGCCCGCCCGCTGGAGGCGGTGTTTGTGGACCCGGCGAGCCAGTGCCTGCTGGCGCTCGCCCGCCGGGTGGCGCAGACCGATGTGACGGCCCTGCTGATTGGCCCCACCGGCGCCGGCAAGGAAGTGCTGGCCCGGGTGCTGCACGAGGCCTCACCGCGGGCCCACGGCCCCTTTGTGGCCTGCAACTGCGCGGCCCTGCCCGACGCCCTGATCGAAGACATGCTGTTTGGCCACGAGCGCGGCGCCTTCACCCATGCCCACCGGGACCACAAGGGGCTGTTCGAGCAGGCCCAGGGTGGCACCCTGTTCCTCGACGAGATTGCCGAGATGTCGCCGCACCTGCAGACCAAATTGCTGCGCGTGCTGCAGGAGCGTGAGCTCACCCGCCTGGGCGGGCAAACCCCCATCCGGCTCGATGTGCGCGTGATTGCCGCCACCAACAAGGACCTGCGCCAGGCCATGCTGGCCCGTGAGTTCCGCGAGGACCTGTATTACCGCATCGCGACCTTCAAGCTGCGTTTGCTGCCGCTGGCCGAACGGCCGGGCGACATCATGCCGCTGGTGGCGCATTGCCTGAGCAAGTTCGGGCGTCCGGGCATGCGCTGGCCCCTGACCGTCGAGGCGCGCGAAATGCTGTTGCAGTACCCCTGGCCCGGCAATGTGCGCGAGCTCGAAAACGTGATCAAGCGCGCCACGGTGCTGAGCGTGGACGGCACCATCGGTGCCGCGCAGCTGATGTTTGACGACTGGGTGGGCCAGGACAGCCTGGCCTGGCCCGAGTCCGGCGCCAGCGCAGCCGGCAGCGACAGCCAGGCCCGTGGGCAGCAAACCGCCATGGTGGTCGAGGCCCCGGCCAGTGCCGATCTGAACCACTCGGTCAGGCAAAACGAACACCAGATCATCCTGGCGGCGCTGGCCGCCACCCGAAGCAAAAACGAAGCCGCCGAGCGGCTGGGCATCAGCCCGCGTACCCTGCGCTACAAAATGGCCCGGCTGCGTGAGCGCGGTCTGAGTCTGGCGCTGGCCAAAGAGTCCTGAACCGGAAAGGCACACCATGATCGAGCGCATCAACTCCCAGGCGAACATCGAGTCCATGCTGCAGACCCTGCGCAGCGTTCAGGCCCAGGCTTCTGCCGAATTGCCCACGCCGGCTGCGATTTCCGGGCAGTCCGAACGCGTCCAGGCACCGCATTTCGGCGATCTGGTCAAGAACGCTGTCGAGCACGTCAATGCCACCCAGACCCAGGCACGCGAACTTCAGGCCGCCTACGAGCGTGGCGCCGTGCCCCTGACCGAGGTGGTGCTGGGCATGCAGAAGTCATCGCTGGCCTTCGAAACCACACTGCAGATCCGCAACAAGGTGATGCGGGCGTACGAAGACATTCTGAGCATGCCGGTGTAATGACCGCAGGCCCCAACACACGACCGTGAGACCTTCACCATGACGACCGCGACCCTCAATCCAGCCAGCGCCGATATGGCCTCAGCTGCGGCGGCACCGTCCAGCGGCACCGCCCTGGCCCCCGCAGCGAGCACGCCGCCCGCGGCAAGTGGCAGCACCGCGCTGGTGGAAACCAGCCCGCCCAAACCTGAATCGGCCCTGGTCACGCAGGCCAAGCAGATCCTCAGCCAGCCCGCCGTGCGCAAGGCCTTGCCGGGCATCATCGCGCTGGTGATCCTGATCCTGTTCGGCATGGTCTACATGGCCATGAACGCCACCCCCTACCGACCGGTCATGCCGGGCCTGAGCGAGAGCGACCAGCAGGCCGCTTTCGAGGCCTTGCGCAAGGGGTCGTTCGAGCCCCGCATCGACACCGGCACCGGCCAGCTGCAGGTGCCGAGCAACCGTTACCACGAAGCCCGTATCTACCTGGCCTCGCAAGGCCTGCCACGCGGCGGCACCACCGGCCTGGAAGCCCTCAAGGGTCAGTCGTCCATGACCACCAGCCAGTTCATGGAGCAGGTGCAGGTCAATGCCGCGATGGAGCAGGAACTGGCCCGCACCATTTTGCAAATTGCCACCATCCAGAGCGCACGGGTGCATCTGGCCGCGCCCAAGCAGAGTGTGTTCGTGCGTGACCGCACGCCGCCCAAGGCTTCGGTGGTCGTCTCGCCCCACCCCGGTCGGGCTGTGTCGTCCTCGCAGGTCCAGGCCATCGTGCACCTGGTGTCCTCCAGCGTGCCCTACCTGACCGCCGACAACGTGACTGTGGTCGACAACGTGGGCAAGCTGCTGACCGAATCCGCCAGCGAGCTCAAGCTCGGCCTCACGGCTGCACAGACCCAACACAAGCAGCAGCTCGAGGAGGTCTACCGCAACCGCATCATCCAGATCCTGGCGCCGATGGTGGGTGAAACCAATGTGCGCTCACAGGTCAACCTGACGCTGGATTTCACGCAGATCGAGAGCACCACCGAGGACTACGACACCCGCGACAAGGGCCCCAAGACCCGTTCGGAGGTGCTGGCCGAAGACCGTGGCGTCCAGCTGAACGCGGAAGGCGTGCCTGGCGCGCTGTCCAACCGGCCGCCAGCCCAGGCGACCATGAACACCGACAGCCGCGTGGACCCGAACAAGGGCCAGAGCGAGTCGAGCCAGACGCTGAGCAGCCGTCAGACACGCAACTACGAAATCGACCGCACCATCCGTCGCATCAGCAACGCCACAGGCGGTGTACAGCGCGTGAGCGTGGCCGTGGTCATCAACGAGCGCCCTGCCCCCGCGTCCAAGGACGGCGACAAGGCCGGCGCCGCCACCCCGGCCACGGTCAGTTTCACGCCGCAGGAGATGGAGCGCATGCAGGAACTGGTGCGCAGCGTGGTGGGCTTCCAGGCTTCGCGCGGTGACATCGTCTCGGTGGTACCTGCGCGCTTTGAACCCACCGAAAACCTCGAAACCGTCCCCTGGTATACCGATCCCACGGTACAGGACCAGATGAAGCTGGGACTCATCGGCCTGATCTTCATCATCTTCCTGCTGATCGTTGTCCGCCCCCTGATGCTGGCCATCACCGGCCAGAACAAGCAGAAGGAGGCCGAAGCCGCCAAGAAAGCCCTGGCCGATGGCGAGCTGACCGAAGAAGACATGCGCATGATCCAGATCGGCGAAGGCGAGAGCCTGGAGGACATCAAGGCCAAGCTCAAGCCGAAGAAGTCCAGCATCTCGATCGACATGCTCGACACGGCCAACACCTACGACGACAAGGTGGCCCTGATCCGGATGCTGGTGGCCGAAGACTCGGCGCGCGTGGCGAACGTGCTCAAGGGCATGATCACCATCAAGACCACCTGATCGCGTCGCCGCTGAAAGGAAGCCGTCATGGCCACAAAGAAACCCGACGACAAAGCCGCCAAGGACAAGGATGCCAAGGCCGCCGGCAAGACCGGCAAGGACAAGGACGGCAAGGATGCAAAAGAGCCTTCGCAGGTGCCGGACATCGCCGAACTGACGATGAGCGAAGAGCTGCGCGAGGAACTCGACCAGCTCACCGGCTCGCAGCGCGCTGCGGTGCTCATGCTCTTGCTAGGCGAACAGCAGGCCGCCGAAATCCTGCGTTACCTCAACCCGCGCGAGGTGCAGGCCCTGGGCGGCGCCATGATGTCGGTGGCCGACCTGTCCCAGGAGGCCGTCAATGTGGTGCTCGACGAGTTTGTGGCCACGCTCAAGAAGCAGACCAGCCTGGGGCTGGGCACCGGCGACTACGTCGAAAAGGTGTTCCGCCGCGCACTGGGCGAAGACAAGGCCTTGTCGGTGCTCTCGCGCATCATGCCCGGCCAGGGCAGCAAGGGTCTGGAGATCCTCAAGTGGATGGACGCACGCTCGATCGCCGACATGATCCGCGGTGAACACCCGCAGGTGGTGGCCATCATCTTGTCGGTCCTCGAATACGACGTGGCCGCCGATGTGCTGAACTTCCTCGACCCCGAAAGCCGGCCGGAAATCATCCAGCGCGTGGCCAGCCTCGACACCGTGCAGCCCACGGCCATGGACGAGCTCGAAGAGATCATGAAGAAACAGTTCTCGACCAGCTCCTCGGCCAAGTCCTCGAGCTTCGGCGGGGTCAAGGCTGCAGCCAAGATCATGAACTTCGTCAAGGTGGACCTGGAGTCGACCATCATGGGTGGCCTGGAAAAGCTCGACTCCGAGCTCATGCAGAAGATCCAGGACAACATGTTCACCTTCGAGAACCTGTCTTCGGTGGACAACCGCGCGATCCAGATCCTGATGCGCAACATCGAGCCGGACCTGCTGATGACGGCCCTCAAGGGGGCGCCGGAATACGTCAAGGAGAAGTTCTTCGACAACATGTCCTCGCGTGCCCGCGTCATGTTCATCGACGAAATGGAAGCCAAGGGTCCGCTGCGCCTGACCGACGTGGAAGAGGCCCAGAAGCTCATCATGCGCACCGCACGCAAGCTCTCCGACAAGGGCGAGCTGGTGCTGGCAGGACGTGGCGATGACTTTGTCTGAACCCCATAAACCCGAGGCCTGGAAGGCCGACCCGGTCCTCGCCGCCCGTACGGCAGCCCCCGGCTTCCTGCGCCTGAACTGGGACGACGCCCGGGTCGCGGATTTCGGGCCCTGGCGGATCATCAACAACGATGCGCCGCTGACCTCCACCAGCCTGGAGGCGGCCTCGGCGCAGGACATCGAACTTTTGCCCGAGCCGGGCACCGCACAGGACAGCGACGGCGCCGGCAGCGATGCGGCCGTCGCATCGCCTCAGGCGTTCATGGACCCTGCGGCCATCGAAGCCATCCGCGAACAGGCCTATGCCGAAGGCCTGGCGGCCGGCCAGCGCGCCGGCGAGGCGGTCGCCATCCAGGCCATGGCCGAGGCCCAGGCCCAGGACCGTGCCCTGCTCTCCAGCGTGGTCGGGGCCTTGCGGGGCTTTTCTGCGGACCATGAGCAGCTCTTCGAACCCCTCAAAAGGCTGGCACTGCATCTGGCAGAGCAGCTGGTGCGGGCCGAGCTGACCCTCTCGGGCGCGGCCATCGATCAGCTGGTCCGGCAATGCCTGGCGCATCTGGACCAGCCTGCCGACAAGGCCGTGGTCTGTCTGCACCCCGATGATCTGGCACGTTTCAAGGCTTTCTCGGAGGCGGCCGAAGGCCTGCGCCTGGAGCCCGATGCCCGGCTGCAACCCGGCAGCGTACGCATCGAGGTCAATGACAGTCTGGTCGAGGACCTGATCGAACGCCGTCTCGAGGTGCTGTCGCGGCAACTGCTGGGGGATGCCTACACCCGACTGCAGCCCACGCCCCTGGCGGGCAGCACGGACGATGTCACCGACGTCCCCTACAGGGCCAGTGATGCGCCTCTGCCTGCCGATTCGCCCTCGTCGGATTCAGGAGCGTGAGCGCATGAGCGATTTCGCCACGACCGCCTCCGGCTACTTGCGGCAGCTGCAGGCCCCGCCGCCCGAAAAAAGCGGCACCCTGGTGCGTCTGGTCGGCCTGCGGCTGGAAACACGCGGCATCATGGCGCCGCTCGGCGCCCTGTGCGAAGTGCGTGGCCAGTCGGGCCAGTCGGTCGAGGCCGAAGTGGTGGGCTTTCACGACAAGACCCTGTTCCTGATGCCCTACAGCGAGCCCACGGGCATCGGCCCGGGCGCACAGGTGCGGGTGATCAGCCACAGCGCACGGGTCCGGCTGGGCCCCGCGCTGCTGGGCCGGATTCTGGACGGCCGGGGCCAGCCGCTCGATGGCCTGCCCCTGCCCGATTGCCCTGAAGTGCTCAGCCTGCAGGGTTGCCCCATCAACCCGATGGAACGCGGTCCGATCCGGCAGACCCTGGATGTGGGTGTCAAGGCCATCAACAGCATCCTGACCATTGGCCGCGGCCAACGCCTGGGCCTGATTGCAGGCTCCGGAGTGGGCAAGAGCGTGCTGCTGGGCATGCTGACCCGCTTCACCGAAGCCGATGTGGTGGTGATCGGCCTGATCGGGGAACGCGGCCGCGAAGTGCAGGCCTTCATCGAGGAATCCCTCGGCCCCGAAGGCCTGGCCAAATCGGTGCTGGTGGCGGCACCGGCCAACGTGTCGCCGGTGCTGCGCCTGAAGGCCACCCAGATGACGCACGTGATCGCCGAGTATTTCCGCGATCAGGGCAAGAACGTGCTCATGCTGGTCGACAGCCTCACGCGCGTGGCCCATGCCCAGCGCGAGATCGGTCTGGCGATTGGCGAGCCGCCCACGGCCAAGGGCTATCCACCCTCGGTGTTTGCCCTGCTGCCCACGCTGATTGAGCGTGCAGGCGTGGGCCGGCACGGCATCGGCAGCATCACGGCGCTCTACACCGTGCTGGCCGAGGGCGATGACAGCAATGACCCGATCGTCGACATTGCCCGCGCTTCACTCGATGGCCAGGTGATGCTCTCGCGCAAGCTGGCCGATGCCGCCCATTACCCGGCCATTGACCTCAATGGTTCGATCTCCCGCGTGATGCCCAACCTGCTGGACCCCGAGGCCATCAAGCGCGCCAACAAGTTCCGGCGGCTGTGGTCGCTCTACCAGCAAAACCAGGACCTGATCCAGGTGGGCGCCTACGAAGCCCGCAGCAACCCGGACCTGGACGAGGCGATCCGCCTTCGCCCGGCCATGGAGGCCTTCTTGCGCCAGGACATGCACGAGGCCTTTGACCAGATTGCCTGTCAGACCGAGCTGGCGGCCGTCATGTCGCGATGAACACCCCGTAACCCCTTGAAGGCCCGACATGTCCCTTGCCGCCACGTCCCCCTGGTCTGTCCTGGTCGAGAAAGCACGCCACCAGGCGGGCCGGACACGCCAGGAATTGCAGGCCACACAGTCGCGGCTCGAAGGCCTGCAGGCCAGCCTGGCCCGCATTGCCCAACTGATTGCGGAATACCAGCGCCAGGACCAGGCCTCTGACGGCCAGAGCCGGTCCATGCGCGAACGCCTGAACACCCGGGCCTTCATTGCCCAGCTGCAGACGGCTTCGGCCAAGCTTGCCACCGAGGTGGACAAGATGGCAGGCGTGCTGGCACACCTGCGTGTGCGCCTGCAGCGTGACGAGCAGGAAGTGCTCAAGATGGAAAAGCTGGCCGAAAACGCCTGGCGTGCCGAACGCAGGGAACTGCAGCGGCGCGAGCAGAAAGGCTTTGACGAGCTGGCGTTGCTGCGGCGTCAGTGGTCCGGCGACCCGGCCACCTGACCGGGCCAGCACGGCCCCTCACTTGTCAGCGCTGTCGATGATGACCTCGATGCGGCGGTTGCGCGAGCGGCCGCTGGCAGAGTCGTTGCTGTCGATCGGCCGGGTGTCGGCATAGCCGGCCACACTGATGCGGCCTGCCGCCAGGCCGCTGGCCGACATGTAATCGGCCACGGCGCCGGCACGGGCGCCCGACAGGTCCCAGTTGGAACGGAAACGCTCGTTGAACATCACCGGCACGTTGTCGGTGTGGCCTTCAATGAACACCCGTCCTCGGGTCTTGCCCAGGGATTCGGCCACCTGGCCCAGGGTCTTCATGAACCCGGGCTGCAGATCGGCGCGGCCGGAGGGGAAAGCGCCCTGCTCCGTCAGCCGCACGATGACCCGTGCGCCATCGCGCTCGATTTCGACTTTGCCGCTTTCGATCTCCTTCGCCATCTCGGCGCGCAGACGCTGGTAGGCCGAATTCGCTTCCTCGACACCGCCGCGGCGCTGGCTGCCACTGTCCCTGGCAGCGCCGCGCACGTCGCGCACCTCCACGGCCGTGGCCACCTGGGCCTGGGCTTCGGCGACCTTGGCGTAAAACTCGATCTCGCCCTGCTGCACCACACCCGACTGCTGGTTGCCTTTGGCGGCGGCGCCGGCCTGACGGTTGCCACTGGCACCGGCACCCGCCTGCTGGGCACCACTGGCGGCGGCGCCACCCTGCTGCTGCCCGCTGGACTGGCCGCCGCGCTGGGGGCCGTTGGGACCGGTGCTGCCACTGGGCGTGGCCGTGATTTCCACCACCACCTTGCCGCCCTGGAACTTGACTTCGGCCTCTCCCCGGCTGATCTCCTGGGCCAGGGCCTGGCGCAGGGTCTCGATCGCCTGCTGCTGGGCGGCGGGCGCCACGTCGGTCTTGAGCTCCACATTCTCCAGACGGTCTTCGGTGGTCTGCTGCCGGATCGTGTCCATGAGGGTCGGTTCAGCCACCGAAGGAGAAAAGTGGCGTGCGATCAGGCTTTGCGCCTTGGGCGATTCCACCACCGGAATCAGGCGCTGGACGCCAAAGGAGTTCTTGAGCGAGCCACTGATCTGCTTGAACTTCGGCACGTTCATCTCGGCGAACGAGAGGATCAGCACGAAGAACGCCATCAGCAGCGTGGCCATGTCGGCAAAGGTGGCCATCCAGGCAGGTGCGCCGGGCTTGCAGGGTGCGCACTCCTCGCATTTGGGGCAATCCTGCTCGGCGGCCGCCTTCTTGGGGGCGACCTCCACTTCTTCCGGCACCGCAGTCTGCTCAGGGGGCTCCTGCTCAGGCGCGGGGGCCGGGACGTTCTCGTTCTCCGCCACGTTCAGTCCTTGTCGTCTCAGGTGCCGGAGGCGGCTTCAAGCTTGGCACGGGCCTTGGGCTCGACAAAGGGCATCAGCAGATCGGGCAGCATGCGCGGATTGCCACCGCTCTGGATGAACAGCACGCCTTCGATGATCAGCTCGTGGTTCAGGGCCTCGGCCGAGTCGAGCTTGCCCAGCTTCTGGTTGAGCGGAATGCAGATGACGTTGGCAATGACTGCGCCGTACAGGGTGGTCAGCAGGGCCACGGCCATGGCGGGGCCAATCGACTTGGGGTCGCTCATGTTGCCCAGCATCATGACCAGACCGACCAGCGTGCCGATCATGCCCATGGCCGGTGCAATGTCCTGGGCCGAAGAAATGAAGGCCATGCCGTCGGCGTTGCGGCTGCGGATCATGGCCATTTCGCGTTCCAGGGTGCTCTTGATCAAGGCAGGATCGTTGCCATCGACCAGCATGCGCACCCCTTTGGCCAGGAAGGGGTTGGGAATGTCCTGACCTTCGAGGGCGATCATGCCGTCCTTGCGCGCGATCGTGCCCAGGTTGACGAGCTGCTCGATCAGGGCTTCAGGCTTGTCGATCTTGTGCTTGACGGTCTTGAGGGCCACCCCAATGGCACCGATGAATTCCGGGAACGAGCTGCGGGCCAGCACGGCCGTCAGCGTGCCGCCGATCACGATGTAGACCGAGGGCATGTCGATGAACGGCCCGGGGTCGCCCATGGACATGAGGATCAGGCCGAAGGTGGCCACAAAGCCGATGATGGTTGCAAAATCCATGGTATCTGATGACTCCGCAGGGTCCTCTGTGCGAACAGCAAGGCTTGAGGGACCAAGCCTGGGGTACTGGAAGAATCGGCCACGGCCCGGAAATCTTGAATCCGTCCAGACAGCCCCGAGGCTTCCAAGCGCCGAGCATACTCCGACTTGAACCCCTGCCGGCACGGGACATCGCCCGCGCCCGCTTGTAGGCCCTGCCAAAGCACCTGACAATCAGAGTCATGTTTTCAGACTCGACTTCAGCCTTCTGCCAACGCCTTGCGTGGCCGCTCATGTTGTGCCTGGTGCTCGGCCTGGCCGCTTGCGAACGCTACCAGCAGCCAGCGCAGTGCAGCGCTTTCTTCCAGCCCGGCCAGACCGATGGCTGGAGGCTGGAAGACAACGGCACCGCCGTGGACCCTGAAACCGGCTTGCGCTGGTACCGCTGCAATGCCGGTGAGCGTTTCATGGGAGGTCAATGTGTGGGCCAGGCCTTGTTCCTGAACTTTGCCGAAGCCCAGCGCTATGTGCAGGATGTGGCTGCCGCCTCCGGCCAGAAATGGCGTTTGCCCACCGCATCGGAGGTGCAGCGGATCAAACAGACACGCTGCACCAACCCGGCCATCAATGCGCAGGTCTTCCCGAGTGTGCAGGTGGAGAACTACTGGACCGGCGACAAAGGCAGCGCCGGTGAGCGCTATGCCTGTGTTTTCTATACCTACAGCGGCAATCAGTCGTGCCTGCAGGCGGCCAGCGAGCCCCATCCGTTCTGGATGGTGCTGGACAAGCGTTAAACCACCGGATCGCTTGCGGTGGCGGCCTTGAGGCCCAGCTTGTTGATTTTTTCGATCAGCGTGGTCCGCTGCAGGCCCAGCAGACGCGCGGCCCCGGACACATTGCCCTGGCTGCGCTCGAGCGCCTGCTGGATGTAGTCCCGCTCAATGGTCATCAGGTGGTCCTTGAGGGACAGCCCTTCGGCAGGCAGGAGGCCGCGGGTGCCGGGCAGGTCCGGCATGAGCCCGGCCTGTCCATGCGCAGGCACGGGTGCTGAAGCCCCCTGCGACGGCAAGGGCTCGGCCATCGGCAGCTCGCCGCTGATCCCCTGCACCATGGCCAGAATGTCGGGCTCGGGTTCGACGGCGCGCACGGGTCGGGGCGACCACATGGGCTGCGCATGGTCCTTGACCATGCCCTTGGGGAGCAGCCAGGCCGGGATCGACTGCAGACCGAGTTCCTGTCCTGCGAAGAGGGTCGAGAACCGGTCCACCAGATTGGAGAGCTCGCGGATGTTGCCGGGCCAGTCGTAACACTGCAGGGCATCCAGCAGGTCCGGCGCAAAGGCGACCGGCGCCTGGCCCTCCTGGGCAAACTTCTGACTGAAGTGCTGGAGCAAGGCGGGAATGTCATCCCGCCTGTCACGCAAGGGGGCCAGCTTCAGCGGCAGGACATTGAGCCGGTAATACAGGTCTTCCCGAAAGCGGCCCGCAGCCACTTCGTCGTCGAGGTCGCGGTTGGTGGCGGCCACGATGCGCACATCAAAGGGAATGGCCCGGTTGGAGCCCAAAGGCACCACCGAACGCTCCTGCAGACAACGCAAGAGCTTGACCTGCATGTCCAGGGGCAGTTCGCCGACCTCATCAAGGAACAGGGTGCCGCCATCGGCGATCTCGAAACGGCCACGACGGTCGCTCAGCGCCCCCGTGTAGGCCCCCTTGATGTGCCCGAAAAGCTCGCTCTCGATGAGCTCCTTGGGGATGGCGCCGCAGTTGATGGGGACAAACTGGGATGTTTTGCGTTGCCCTTGCAGGTGCAGGGCCTGGGCTGCCAGCTCCTTGCCGGTACCGCTTTCGCCGGTGATCAGTACCGTGGAAGACGAGTTGGCCAATGTCCCGATCATGTCCCGCACGACCTCGATCGCCGCACTCTGGCCAATCATGTTGGGAAAAGGCAAAACACGAGCTCCTGCTGCAAAGGCCCGACGGGCTCTGCAAGTTTGTTGATTTTTATCAGTTATAGCAGATTTTGACTCTAGAACCGTGAATTTCGCACCTGGCTGGCGCAGCTGATTGCACCGCCTGTTCAGTCGCGCACAAAAAAGCCCACGCAGAGCCAACTGCGTGGGCCGACGTGTGGTTTCGCCGCCTTAATCCGCCGGCTTGGGCCGCGGGTACTGCAAAGGCACGTCTTTGGGTTTGGCCGCCTGGGCCGGGAGCGCGGGCTGCTTTTGCAGCTGCTCGATGACCCGGTCCTTCTGCAGGACCACCAGGGCATTGACATCACGCTTGAGGGCGCTGACGTTGTTCATGTCCGACTTGAGGCTTTTGACTTCATCGCCCAGCGTCTGGACGGCCTTGGCCTGCTGCTGCAGCTTGCCGTTGATCGACTGCACCTCGCGGGTCAGACTGGCGCTGGCCTGCGTGATCTGCTGGGCCGCACGGTTGGGCATGGCCTGCATCAGGGACTCGGATTTCTTGAGTGCCTCATTGATCTTGGTCTCGACCTGGGCCTGCACATCCACCATGGCGACCTGCTTGGCCGACAGGTCCCGGATATGGGCATTGAGCGATTCGAGCGCAGCCACGCCGGCATTGAGTTCAACCGTGCGCTTGCCCACCGCCAGCAGCATCTCGTCGAGCTCGTTGACGCGGTTGCTCAGACGGGCACTGAAGATCGCGAACACCAGCAAGGAGACGACCATCAGCCCCGCGGTGATGCCGATGAGGATGGTGTTGATCTTGCGGGTCGTGAAAGCGGCGGCACTGAGGTGGGCCATCTGACCCTCGAACGTTGCGCTGACGCGGTTGGCGGTCTCGGCAGAACGGTTGGCGACTTCAGCGGCATCCAGAACCGCGCCGGACAGCTTGGAGAATTGCCCCTGAAACGCGGAAAGGTCGCCGGGTACCGGCGCCTGCGGGTTGGCCGTCTTGAACTCGGGCTCGATGCGCGGTGCTTCGTCCTGCGGGGTCGGTGTCTGTTTTTTCTTCATGCCATGGTCCATGGTTCTGGCTGGACCCATCACCCGGCTTTGTCGGACGACCTGGCCAGCATGTCGAGTTCAGCGCGCAGGCGCTCGGTCGCCTGAACAAGGTGCTGAATGCGTTCCTGGAGATCCGGGTCCATCTCTGCACCCGTCTGCTCAGGAATCGGCACCACCCGCGCATTCTTGAGCTCTGAGGTCGTCGGCATGTGCTTGCGGCGAGAAGGTGGCGCCGTTGTCGAAAGGCTGCCCTGCTTGCGTGGCCGCTTGCTGCTGGCCAGATGGTCCTGTTCGCTCAATGAGACCTTGTGCTCCGGGGCCCCGGCAATCACATCGGCTTTGTTCATCGCTCGCGACTCCTGAACTGCTGGCGCATGGCGTCCAGCGTGTTGTCAATCCGACCCGTATCGCAGTTGACGGTGATCACCACCTTCGGGCTGGCCTGCACCTTGCTGCTTTCATAGGAAAAGCTCGGATAGGCGGGGTTGGCGCGGATGACAATCTTCGAATTGGAATAGGTCTGCAGCACCGCCAGGCCCTTGTCAAAGTTCGCCCGCGCGCCATCGGGTTCGGACATGGCCATGAAGGCCCCGTCGACCAGTTCACACTGCTTGTTCATGTAGACCTCCACCTGCAGCGGGCGAGGCGCAGCCTCACGGCTGAAGTGGTAGATGGCGAAAGCCACAGCAGCCAGAACGGCCAGGCCCACGAGGATCGTGGAAGTACTGGAATCCGGTGCGGGCTGGCGAGCAGGTTTTTTATTCATGGGCGGGGATGCGGAAGTTCAGGACAAATGGCGTGGGCCAGGCATCAAGCGCCGGCCCTGCGGCCGTTGGCATCGAACTGCATGTCGGGCGGCACCTGCGGCACGGGCTTCTGGATCTGGCCCCGGCCGGGCTGAGCGGCTTCGAGACCATACACATAGGCAATCACCTGCGCCACGGCATGGTAGAGCGGTTCGGGCACCGGCTGCTCCAGCTCGGTGGTGAAATACAAGGCCCGCGCCAGCGGGGGCGCAGCAAACACCTGAACGCCGTGGCGTACGGCCTCCTCGCGGATGTTCTGCGCCATGAAGTCCGTGCCCTTGGCCACCAGCACCGGTGCGCCATCGCCCCCCGGGTCGTATTCAAGGGCCACGGCAAAGTGATCGGGGTTGGTGATGACCACATCGGCATCCTTGACCCGTTGCATCATCCGCGCGTTGGACATTTCACGCTGTCGGCGCCGGATCTGTGCCTTGACCTCAGGACGACCCTCGATGTCCTTCATCTCGTCCTTGACCTCCTGCTTGGTCATGCGCATGCGCTTGATGAACGCGTATTTCTGGTAGGGCACGTCGATGACGGCAATCAGCGCCAGGCTCAAGGCCACCCACACGGCCGATTTGGCGATCATGAGGCCGGCAGCCCATAAGGCGGGCTCCAGCGACATCCGGCCGATAGCCACCAGCGTGTCGGTGTTGGCGGCAATCGAGGCCCACAGCACCCCCGTGACGAGCACGAACTTGAGGATGGCCTTGCCCAGCTCGACCAGGGCATGGGTGCCGAACATGCGCTTGAAGCCCTGCACCGGGTCGAGCTTAGACGCCTTGGGTGCCACCGCCTTGAGGGAGAGGAAATACCCTCCGGTCAGACCCGAGGCCACCAGCGCCAGCAAGATGGTCAGCAGGATCAGCGGGATGAACAGCACAAAGGCCTGATGCAGGCTGTCGCCCAGCGCAACAGGCAACAACTCCGGCTTGGACAGCGTCTTGGTGTTGAAGATGAAGGAACTGACAAACAGGTCAGCCAGCCGCGTCATGAGCCAGCCTCCCATCATCAGGATCAGCAGGAAGCTGCCGATGACAATGGCTGCCGCCGGCAGCTCGATCGAGCGCGCCACCTGACCGTCCTCGCGGGCCTTGCGCAGCTTGCGCGCGGTCGGTTCTTCCGTCCGGTCCTGATCGGAATCGTGCTCAGCCATCAGGGGCTCCCAGCAAGGTCCGCAAGGTCGAGAAGCCCTGCATCCACAACCAGCTGATGCGTCCGCCGATGCTGTCCATCGACAGCAGCAGGACAATGAAGCCGGCAATGATCATGGCCGGAAAGCCCACGGCAAAAATATTCAGACTGGGCGCGGCGCGGGTGACCACACCCAGACCAATGTTGATGAACAGCAAGGTCACCATGACGGGCAAGGCCAGCAGGACCCCGCCGAGGAAGATCATGGAACTCCAGCGCACGATCAGGCCATAGGCATCCTGGTTCATCAGGCTTTGCCCGATGGGCAGCCAGCGAAAACTCTCGAGGACCAGGCCCAGCAGCATCGCGTGCCCGCCCGAGCCGACAAAAATCAGCGTTGAAAGCACGATCAGGAACTGCGAGAGGATCGGCACGTTACCGACACTGGGATCGATCATGCTGGACATGGTCAGACCCATGGCTGAAGAGATCGCGTGACCGGCCAGCACCAGCGCCGCCACCACAATCTGCAGGACCAGGCCCATGCTGGCACCGATCACGATCTGGTTGAACACCTCGACCAGGCCAGGCGCCGACAAGGGGTCGATGACCGGCCAGTTGTACATCGGGTAAATCAGCCAGGTCAGGCCCAGTGCCACGATGGTTCTCACACGCAGGTTGAAGACGCTGCCCGAAAAAGGCGGGGCCGTCAGCAACAGGGCCGAGATGCGCAGCATCGGCCACAGGAACATGTAAAAGCGCTCGATGATGTCACTGGCCAGGAACGTCATGGGCGCTTGCCGCCAGGCGGTCTCAGTTGAAAAGTGTCGGAATGCGCTGGAAGACACTGCGCGCAAAATCGACCAGGGTGACCAGCTGCCAGCCCCCGAAAATGGCCAGCGCCAGCGCCAGCGCCATCAGTTTGGGGATGAAGCTCAAGGTCATTTCATTGATCGAGGTGGCGGCCTGCAACACACCGATCACCAGGCCCACGATCAGGGCCACCCCCAGCAGCGGCGCGCTGATGAGTACCGAAATCCACAGGGCCTGTCGCCCCAGATCCACCACGGTAGAGACATCCATCATGTACTCCTAGGGCATCACAAAGCTGGAAGCCAGAGACCCCATGATGAGGCCCCAGCCATCGACCAGCACGAACAGCATCAGCTTGAACGGCATGGAAATCATCATGGGCGAGAGCATCATCATGCCCATGGACATCAGCACGCTGGCCACCACCAGATCGATCACCACGAAAGGGATGTAGATCAGGAAGCCGATCGTGAAGGCGCTTTTGAGCTCCGAGCTCAGGAACGCCGGAATCAGTGTGGTGAAAGGCACGTCCTTGGGCGATGCCACCGGCGCATTGCGGGCAATCTCCATGAACAGCGCAATGTCGTCTTCCCGGGTCTGGGCCAGCATGAACGCCTTGATCGGCACCTGCGCCTTGGCCAAGGCTGTTTCAAAGGCCATGCCCTTGTCCATGAAAGGCAGCAAGGCCTGCTGGTACACATCGGTCAGCACCGGTGACATGATGAACAGCGTGAGGAACAGGGACAGCCCGACCAGCACCATGTTGGGCGGGGTCTGTGCGGTGCCCAGTGCCTGACGGAGAATCGACATGACAATGATGATGCGCACAAACGACGTCATCATGAGCAGGATGGACGGCAGCAGGGTCAGCACCGTCATGAGGGCCAGGGCCTGCAGCGTCAGGCTGTACTGGGTGCCACGGGCGGTGTTGCTCACCGTCACTCCCGGAAGGCCTTGCGCTTCGGCCGCCCAGGGCATCAGGGTCATCGCCAGTACCAGCAGCAAGACCAGCGGGCGGCCTGTCAGCCACTGCAATACCCGGGACCCGTCGGACCGCAGCGACGGCCCGTTCAAACAAAAGCCGGACACCTTCACCGATTTCTCCAACGTTGAACCCATTGCAGCGCTTGAACGGGCGCCGGCTGCGGTGCCGCACCCGGACCGTCTGAAGCCGCATCGGTCGTGGCCGGCTGGACCAGCAAAGTCCGGATCTCATGGGCCCCGACGCCCAGCAGCACTTCCTGCTGGTCCAGCCGGACCAGCACCAGACGCTGACGGGTACCGAGGGACAGATTTTCCAGCACATGCAGCCGCTGCCCGCGTGCCTTGAACACGCTGCCATGCTGCAGGCGCTTGAGCACGTACAACAGGGCGAGCAAGAGGACAATGACCAGGGCGAAGCTGCCCAGGTACTGCACGATCTCCCAGAAACCGGGAGAAGCCGAGGCGGTCATCGTTGCGGTCTCAGAGGTTTTCCATCCGCTCCGAGGCGGGCACCACCCGGGTCAGGCGAATGCCGTAACGGTCATTGACCAGCACCACTTCGCCTTGCGCCACCACGGTGTTGTTGACCAGCAGGTCCAGGGGCTCACCGGCAATGCGGTCGAGCTCGACCACGCTGCCCTGGGTCAGGCGCAACAGGTCACGGATCTTGATGGTGGCACGACCCACCTCGATGGAGAGCGTGACCGGGATGTTCTGCAGGACGTCCTGATGGATCTGCCCGGCATCGCTGCGCTCGACAACGTCGTTTTCTGTAGGGGTTGCGTTCATGGGAGTTCCTTCAGTGTTTTTCTGCCACGGGCTGGATGGCATGGACCACCTTGACGGCCACCTGGCCCGCCTGTGAACCCACCTCGACCTCGAAAGCGGGCGTGTCCTCGATCACGATGCGGGCCAGGTCGAACTTCTTGAAGTAAAGCACCTCGCCTTCCTTGAAGGTCTGCAGCTGCTGCAAGGACAGCTGCGCCTTGCCCAGCAGGACCCGCAAATCCAGGCTGGCATCGTCGACAGCAGCGGCCAGCTGGCTGCGCCAGGCCTTGTCGGACTCTTCGTTGCCATCACCGGTCTGGACACGGCTGCGCAGCAAGTCACGCACCGGCTTGAGGGCCACATAAGGCACCACCATGTCAATGAAGCCCTGGCCGGCATTGGCAGCCACATCGGCCTCGAACCGGCTGACAACGACCTGGTCGTTTTCATCGGCAATCTGGGCAAACTGCGGGTTGATTTCGGAACTAACGTGTTCAAGCTCGATCGCCGTGATCGGCGCCCAGGCCTCGCGCATGCTACGAAAAAAGACCTGCAGGATGAGCTTGATGATGCGCGTCTCGGTGGGCGTGAACAGCCGGCCCGCAGGCAAGGGGCCCACGCCGCGTCCAAAGCCACCAAAGAAACTGTCAAGAGAACTGAACACCACGGTCGGCTCGATGACCACCATGGCATAGCCGCGCAGGGGGTTCATGCGCAGGATGTTGACCGACAGCGGCGAACGCAGTCCTTGCAAGTAATCGCCAAAACGCACGATCTCCACCCGCGTCGGGTTGATGCGCGGACTGGTGCGCAGGACCTCGAGCATCCCCAGCCGGAACAGCCGGATGAAGCGCTCGTTGATCATGTCCAGCGAGGTCAGGTTCACGCCCAGGCTGGTGTCTTCCGAAGCGAGGTCGTGCTTGCGGATATCCACATCGAGGTTGTAGCCCGTGTCCACCTCGATCTTGCCCGAACTGACCCCTTCCGCCAGCGCGGAGAGCTCTTCGGGGGTGAGCAAAGGCGTGTCAGCCATGGTGATTGCGGTCCGGACTCATTGAATCACGAAGTTGGTGAAAAACACCGCCTCGATACCACCGAAATCCTCGTACTTCTCGAGAACGGCATTCATCTCGGTACGGACTTTTTCTGCCATCTCGGTGCGGAAGTTCGGGCGCGCCAGATCGGCCTCGGTCGCCTGGCGCATGGCGTCCAGCGCCACGGAACGCAGCGCGAACTCGTGCTTCTTGACGTTGTCAAAGACGCGCTTGTCGTAATGCGTCATGAGGGCGATCTGCACCTGCATGACCTTGCGCGAATTGGTCAGGTTGACAATGAAATCCCGCTCGAGCTCGAGGTAGCGCTGCTCGAACCGGGTGAGTTCGGGGGTCTGGCGGGTGACCTTGTTGAGGGGTGGCGGCCCGCCGGGGCCCGAAGCCGGGACTGCGGCCTGTTGCTCTGCCTGCTGCAGGGCTTTTTCGGCAGAAGCGGCAGGCTTGTCGGCACCACCGATGTAGCCCATGAAGTACAGGGCCGCGACGGCACCCCCTGCCAACACCAGGAGCACGACCACCGCAAGGATGATTTTCTTGAGGGGAAACTTCTTTTTGCCCTCTGCTTCGTTGTCTTCATCAGCCATGCTGGCACCTCTTCAAATCGTCAAAATGGTCTGTCGGCCAACCGACACCCGCACGCGCTGGAAACCCCATATTCATGGGAAATCCAACTATACCAACACATCCCAGCCCTGCTCCCCGCCCCAGGAGTCCCGGTGGCGGATCGCCGCGGGCGTGTCCTGAATTGGCGAGCCTGAACTGCGTGGGCCTGCTGGGGGCTGCACCACCGCTGCCGCCATGGACTGCTGGCCCTGGCGCGAGGAATGTCCGGCACCGACATCCAGGGAAGCAACGTTCATGCCAGAAGCATTCAAGGTATCCCGCAGGCGCTGAAGCCCATCGTTCAACAGTTCGCGGGTGCCTGCCTGGCTGGCCACGAAGCTGCCGTCCAGTGCGCCGCCATGCATGTGCAGCATGACCTGGACCTCCCCCATGGTTTTGGGGTTGAGCACAAACCGGAATTGCCAGTTGCCCTGCTCCAGTCGCGAGATCAGCCGCTGGGCAATCGCCTCGCCCATGCGCTGGGCCAGCTGATCGGCCATCTCTGCCCGCCCTGCCCCAGCCGGCAAGGCCGCCTCGGTCGTGGCCCGGCCGGCGGCGGCAGCAGCTTCCTGAAGCGGCAGCGGTCGGCCCACAGGCGCCGCACCCTCCGGACCCTGGCCGGACTTCGGCATCGGCGCATCGTCGGGGGTCATCGGCTCCAGCGGGGCCAGATCGCTGGCCAGTTCACTGGCCAGCATGGGCGTGGCAACAGCCGCCCGGCTCATCAGGGTCATGCCTGACGGAGCGCCTTCCTGACTCTTGAGGGCCCATGCGGGCGGCATGAAATCGGCGGCATCAAAAGGTGCATCGCCCACGGCATCGACCGGCACCTGCGCGCCCTGCAGATCCAGTGAAATGACCTCTATCGGCTGGGCCCAGGCTGTCCGGGACCCCTGGATGACCTCGGGAGCGCCGACATTCAGACGCCCGGGCTGCGCCGCCCGAACCAGGCCTGGAGGCAGCAAACCCGGGGGACTGAGGGTGGGCGGCGGCGCCTCTGCCCCCGGCTCACCCACCAGGCCAGCCGAGAGCGAGGACAGACCCGACCAGGCCATGCCGAAAGCCGCTGTGGCCATCGGCACAGACACGGCGGGCGTGTTGGCAGACGGCTCGCCTGCAGCTTCGGCCGCAGCGGCGGGCGCAGCCGGGGCAGGAGAACCCTGAACATCTCCCAGCAAGTACTGGATGGCGCGCTCGTCCAGCCCCTGGGCGCGTGCAAAGGCATGCAGGCTGGCCAGGTCAGGCGGCAGTGCGGCCGGCATGATCAGTTGCATGGCCGGACTGAGCTCCACCCGCTGCAGCTCGACCGGGCTGATCTGCGCGTCCGGGTCCGACGGCAAGGGATGGCGAACCCCGGTTCCGGCAGGTGTGGGGGGCGGCTCGGGCTGCAGACCGGCAAAAACCTCGGCAAAACCGCTCTGGCCCGCCGTCTGGTCGGGCTTGCGGCTGGCGCCATTGGGCGCAGTGTCTGTGTCCAGACCCAAATGAATCGGACTTGAATCGAGGATGTTCATGGCAACAAGGCTGGCTAAGGCAGGTGGACCCAAAGGCCGCGGGAGGAAAACAGCCAGAAAGTAAACAAGATCCATGCCAGACAAATGTTGCCGCTTTGCCCGGTGACGTCCAGCCGACACCCGGGCTGGCACAGGCATTGCTTAGAGAAGGCGACCCACCCTGTTTCGAGGCTTGCCCGATTGAGAACATGACACCCTCGCCGACCGTCACCCTGAACCTGCTGCGGCAAAGTTTTGCCCGCTACGACCTGCGTGGTCTGGGTATTCCCGTGCTGGTTCTGCTGATCATGGCCATGCTGGTGCTGCCCTTGCCGCCACTGCTGCTGGATCTGCTGTTCACTTTCAATATCGTGGTCGGCCTGGTGGTCATCATGGTGGCCATCAACACCCGCAAGCCGCTCGAATTCTCGGCCTTCCCGACCGTGCTGCTGTTTGCCACGATGCTGCGGCTGGCGCTCAACGTGGCATCCACCCGGGTCATCCTAGTCAATGGCCACGAGGGCGAAGAAGCCGCCGGCAAGGTCATTGCCGCCTTTGGCGAGTTCGTCATCGGCGGCAACTACGTGGTCGGTCTGATCATTTTCGTGATTCTGATGATCATCAACTTCATTGTGGTCACCAAAGGGGCCGGTCGCGTTTCCGAAGTGAATGCCCGTTTCACCCTGGATGCCATGCCCGGCAAGCAGATGGCCATCGACGCCGACCTGAACGCCGGCGTGATCGACCAGGACACAGCCAAGCGCCGCCGCGAAGAACTCAGCCAGGAATCGGATTTCTTCGGCTCCATGGACGGTGCCTCCAAATTCGTCAGCGGCGATGCGATTGCCGGACTGCTGATCCTTCTGATCAACATCGTGGGCGGCCTGACGGTGGGCATCCTGCAGCACAGCCTGCCCCTGGGCGAAGTGGCCCGCATCTATACCCTGCTGACCATTGGCGATGGTCTGGTGGCGCAGATCCCCTCCCTGTTCATGTCGCTGGCCACCGCCATCATCGTGACCCGCGTCACGACCGCCGAATCCATGACCGAACAGGCCAGCAACCAGCTGGCCAACCCGGCAGCGCTCTTCATTGCCGGCGGCATCCTGGGCGCGATCGGCATCGTGCCGGGCATGCCGCACTTCATCTTCCTGACGCTGGCCGCCATCATTGCCGGGGTCGGCCTGATGGTGCTCCACCGCAACACCCAGCCTGAAACGGCAGAAGCCGCCAGCAAGGCCGCCGCCAGCGACACCCCCAAAGAACTGGACTGGGACGATGTCGAGCAGGTGGACCCGATCGGTCTGGAGATCGGCTACGGCCTGATCCCTCTGGTGAACCCCGAGACCGGCGGGCAGCTGATGGCCCGGGTCAAAGGTGTACGCAAGAAGTTGACCGCAGAGCTGGGCTTTCTGGTCCAGCCGGTGCGCATCCGCGATGCACTCAACATTGATCCGGACAGCTACCACATCGTGTTGCATGGCGTGATCCGTGGCCGTGGCGAAGTCAAGGTCGGCAGAGAGCTGGCCATCAACCCCGGCAAGGTGTATGGCACGCTCGAAGGCCTGCCCACACGAGAACCCGCGTTTGGCCTGGACGCCGTCTGGATCGATCCGGCCCAGCGCGACTACGCGCGCACGCTGGGCTACACCGTGGTGGACCCCAGCACCGCGATTGCCACCCACATGAACAAGGTGCTGCGCGACAACGGCGCCGAACTGCTCAGCCACGACGAGACGCAAAAGTTGCTGGACAAGCTGGCCACCCGCTCGCCCAAGCTGGTGGAAGAGCTGGTGCCCGGCAAGCTGAGCCTGGGCGTGGTGACCCGCACGCTGCAGAACCTGCTGAGCGAAGGCGTGCCGATCCGCGACATGCGAACCATTGCCGATGCCCTGATGGAAGCCAGTGCACGTACCCAGGATCCGGAAATCCTGACCACACTCGTGCGTCCGAAACTGGGCCGGATGATCGTGCAATCCCTGCTTGAAAACCGCAGCACCCTGGCCGTCATGACGCTCGACCCCAACCTCGAGCAGTTGCTTCATAACCTGCTGCAGCAAAACGCCAACAGCCCCAATGTGGTCCTCGAACCCGGCCTGGCCGAAAGCCTGTTTTCGGCCTTGCGTGACAGCGTCCGCGCCGTGGAAGAGCAAGGCTACCCTGCCGTGCTGGTGGTCTCTCCCCAGATTCGTCTGTGGCTGGCCCGTGCGGTGCGTCACCGCGCGCATGACCTGACCGTGCTGTCCTACAGCGAGATTCCTGACGAGCAGGAAGTCAAGGTCATCCAGACCATCCAGGTTGAGAACCGCAACAAAGCCTGACACGCATTTCCATCCATTCCCCATGAAAGCCTGAGCCATGGAACTCAAACGAATCCTCGCCAAAGATGCCCGCAGCGCCAGCGAGAAAGCCACCGCCCTGTACGGCAGCGAAGTCATGGTCATTTCGTGCAACAAGGTCGGCGCCCAGACCGAGTTGATCGTGGCGATAGATGCCGCACCACAGCCCGCGCAGACGCCGCCTGAGGCACCTCCTGCCAAACTGCCAACGCCCATCACGACCGACGCGCATGGACACCCGTTTGCCGAGGTTTTTGAGCTGGCCAGACAACACGACACCCCGGTCGAAGAGCCCGCAGGGGCTGCGCCCGTTGCTGTGACCAATGCGGCCCCCGTGATGGCCTCCGATGAAGCGAAAGAGCGGCTGCGCGGCCAGGAGCTCGTGACCATGGTGCGCGAGGAAATCGCCTCGCTGCGCCGCGAGTTCCAGCTGTCGAGGCTGGGCAACGAACTGTCCGGCCCCCAGGGCACCGGCCATCCGCTTCGGCCGGTGATCGATGCCCTGAGCGAATGCCAGGCCCCGGCGGCCCTGCGCACCTTGCTGATGGACGAGCTGTTCGACTGCAGCAACACCGCCCATGCCCTGCAGCTCATCCATGCCCGGCTGGAGGCCATCGCGCAAACCCTGTCCTCGCCATCGCCGTGCTCCGGCATCCATGCGCTGTGCGGCCCGAGTGGCGCCGGCAAGACCCTGATGGCCCACCGCCTGATCGCCGCCGCCCAGCGGGAAACGGCGATCGAGGACATGGTCCTGATCAGTTGCGCGGACCACAAGCCTGGCGCCTGGAGCCAGACTCAAATCCTGGCCGCCCAAACCGGCATCGACGCCTACCGCGCCCGTGACCTGCATGCCCTGAAGCTGCTGATCGAGGAATTGGGCGGCCGAAAACTGCTGATCATCGACACCGCAGGCAGTGACCCGATTCGGCAGGTCACCGAACTCTCCCAGCTGGGCCTGGGCGTCGCCCTGCATTGCGTCGTGCCCGCTGATGCCTCTTTCGAGTCGCTGCGCCGCCTGCATTCAGTGGCCGACCTGAAATGGCAAAGCCTCATGCTCAGCAAGCTCGATGAACAGCCTAACCCTTGGCCACTGCTGGGCTTTCTGGCCAGCCACCCGACACCGATTTCGGCGATTTCACGCAGCGAAAAGGCCCAGGATGGCCTGGCCTCGGATGGCCTCGATCAGCTGTTAAGATGGGCTGTGGACAAGCTGCAAAACACCCTTGAAGCGGGCACGACCCACGGCATGCAGATGCCGGCCATGCAGGCCACGGTCAGCGTCAGCAGTCCGATCCGGGTGGCCGCAGCGGCCGTTCCCCGTGCCAAACGGTCCAGATCTGTGAAAGCTCCATCAGCCTCTCCCATCCAGTGCCTGCAATGATCCATACGAACAGCCCGCAAGTCATCGGCATCGCCAGCGGCAAAGGCGGCGTCGGCAAGACGACCGTCACCGTGAATCTGGCGACAGCGCTGCAGGCAGCGGGCAAGCGGGTCATGCTGCTCGATGCGGATCTGGGGCTGGCCAACGCCCAGCTCGCCTTTGGCTGCAAGACCGAATTCCATCTGGGCCATGTGCTGCGCGGCGAGCGGCAGATCGAAGAAATCATTGTCACCACGCCCCAGGGCGTGCGGCTGGTGCCCGGTGCATCTGGCGTGCGCGAACTGGCCGCGCTCGACAACGCGCAGGTGGCCGCGATCATTCATGCCTTTGCGCAAGTCAGCGAACCGGTCGATTACCTGCTGGTCGATGTGGCGGCCGGACTCTCGCCCAGCGTGCTGGGCATTCTGGCGGCCTGCCAGCGCCGCATCGTCGTCGTGTGCGACCAGCCTGCCTCCATCGCCGATGCCTATGGTCTGATCAAGGTCATGAGCACCGAAGAGGATCTCGACGAGATCTACCTGGTCCCCAACATGGTCCCCAGCCATGCCGCTGGTCAGCAACTCTTTGACCGCATTGCCCAGGTCTGTGACCGCTTTCTCAATCAGATCGTCCACCCCTTGCCCGCCATCGTGGCAGACGAGCTGGTGCCCACATCGCAAAAACACTATCAGTCCGTGCTTGAACACGCCCCCGGCAGCGCGGCCTCACGCGACTTCCGGCGCCTGGCCCAGGCCGTGACCGCCCTGCCCCCCATTCACAACGCCTCCGGCCGCATTCAGTTTTTCATGGAACGAATGCTGCACCCGAGCTGACCCCCCTGGTGGCGCTTCATGAACACATCGAGCATCGATCTCTACAGACAGCACGACCAGTCTCAGGAGGCCCTGATCATGAGTCACATGACCATGGTCAAGCGGGTGGCGTCGCACCTGAAGGCACGCATTCCGCCCTACATGGAGCTCGACGAGCTGGTGCAGGTGGGCATGATCGGCCTGATCGAGGCGGCTCGCTCCTTTGACACCAGCAAGGGCGTCGGTTTTGAAAATTTCGCCCTCAGCCGCATCCGTGGCGCCATGCTCGATGAAGTCAGACGCCTGTCGGATCTGCCACGCTCGGCGGTGTCTTTCAAGCGTTCGGAAAACGATGCCACTCAGGCGCTGGCTGCCGAACTGGGCAGAAAACCCAGCCCTGGCGAACTGGCTGACTTCATGGGCAAATCGCTCGAGACCTACCACAAGGAAAAGGACTCGGCTCACCGCTTCGAGACCTACTCGATGGAAGACATCGGCGAAGAGGTCCTGAACATCCGGGGTGACCGCGAACAGCAACCCGAGGTCTTTGTCGAACAGGCCCAGTTCATGAATGCCCTGACCGAGGCGATTGAATCCTTGAGCGAACGGCCCAAGCTGGTCATGTCACTTTATTACGTCGAAGAGCTCAACCTCAAGGAAATCGGCGAGGTGATCGGGGTCAGCGAGTCGCGGGTCTCGCAAATCCTTTCCGAAACAGTGAAAAAGTTGCGCCAGCAACTGCAGATCGCTTAATTTTTAAGTACGATCAATCGAATCGCTTGTTTTTCAAACACCCAGTTTCATGTTTTCCAAATTGTTCCAGGACGACAGTGAGCCCGCCCAGAAGGAGCGGGCCAAGCTGGCCTTTGAAAAAATCAGCTCCCTGAAAAAGGACGGCGGTCGCGAAGCCCGCAGCGCACGCATCCGCATGGTCATGCTCTGCCGTGCCCATCTGGACAAATCCTTTGTCGAAGGGGCCGAAAAAGCCGTGGTCTATGACCAGGTCGCCATGCAGGCGATTGTGGCCGGCGAGGACAAACCTCCGCCACCGACCGCCAGTGAATACCTTCAAGTCTCTTCCGTGTCCGGCGACAAGGTCTGGGTTTACCTGCCTCAGGAATACGCCGACCTGGCCTTCTCCCTGGGCGCCAGCTACCAGCGGACAGAACTGTCGGCCAGGGAAGCCATTGATGCCATGCAGACCCTGGCCAACCAGATCTTCAGCATGGAATTCGACGTCTACGATCCCTTCATGGTGCTGCAGTTCCTGCGCGATGAAACCGGCCACCAGGCAGGTGTCTCTTCGTCCTCCGACGACAACGAAGAGGGCGAACAGGAGACGAAACCCCAAGCCTCTTCTGCTTCCTGATCGGCCATGGACATCTATCTCCTGGGGCTGATCGCCATCATCCTCCTGGTGATCATCCTGCTGATCGTCTACCTGACCAGCCGCGTGCATGACCTGGAGAAGGAAACCCTGTCCATGGCCAGCCGTCTGCAGGAAACGGCCCTGCAATCGGCCACTACACAAGGCCCTTTTGCGGGCATGAGTGGTCAGACGCTGTGGGATGCCATGTGCGGCTCGCCTCCACCCAACGTCGATGCGGCGCGCCTGGACGAAGTGCGTCAACGCTACGAACCCGTTCTGATCAAGCATATTCAGACCCTTTTTGAGGAAGGCCGGGTGGATGGACAGATGGGCGCCTCGGGGGCTCCAAAAAACAAACAGAAAATCAGTGTGCTGCGCGGCTCCGTCGAGTCCTGGTTGCCCCAGGAAGCCTGCAATGCGATCTACCAATGCGGCATGGATTCGGTGCTCAAATCGGAAGCCGAAGCGGAGATCGTACGGATCACACTGGACGATGTCTGCGGCAGCCTGTTTGCCAAGGCGGGCATCGAGCTTCGGCAGGCCTTGTCAGACCTGCTGATGCCGCAACCCGATGCTGAAGCTGCCCCTGCGGCGGCCTGAAGCCCATCTCAAGGCTGCTTTTCGTCCCCGGGGCGCATGCCCTTGAGCCAGTATGCCCACGACAGCACCACCGCCACCGCGGTGTAGAGCTGCGGCGGAATTTCCTCGCCCAGCTCCAGACGCGACAGCAGCGCCAGCAGCTCGGGGTCTTCGGCCACATAGACGCCACGCCGTCGGGCTTCGGCAATGATGTCCTCGGCCACCTCGGCGTCTCCCTTGGCGGTCACCACCGGCGTGGGGTTGAGGCCGTATTCGAGAGCAATCGCCTGTTTGCGCGTCATGGCGTTCAGGCCTCGCAATCGATCAGACGGCCAGGCCCGGCCAGGGGCTTGCTGGACGCTGGCTCGGGTCGCAGGCCATGAATGACCTGGAAGTCATTGAGCGTCAGGTCCGCACTGCGCAGCGACTCACGCAGCAGGTGTCCACGCTGCATCGCCAGGGTGTAGATGTCCTCACGCTCCGCCCACATGGTCAGGCCCACCCGGTCGGTGCCCAGCACCCGCGTGCGCAGCCAGATCTGGCCCCAATCGTCGCTGCGGGTGTACAGGTCCACATCCCAGGCCTGGTCTTGCGGGGGCTTGCCTTGTGGCTCGCGGTGAATGGTCATCTGCACCGGCGGGCCATTACCGAAAGCCAGCACCAGATGCAAAGGCAGCGGGCGCGCCGGGTCACTCTGCAGGGTCTGCAACTGGAAAGCCTCGATCTCGTCGACCATCTCGCCAAGCTGGCTGGCCGGTTCGGCCTGGCTGGTCTGCAGCTGCTCGATCATCTGGCGCAGCACCGACTTCAGATCGCTGGCCACACCGGTTTTGCGCAGGAGCTGGGCCTCGGTCAAAAAGCCGCTGGCCAGCATGGCCTGCCGCAGCCCCGGCCCATCCAGACTCTCGGTTGAAGGCCGCGCACGCAGCAAGACCTGCAGCAGCGTCCCCACCTGCGGATGGCTGGCCAGGGCCGGCCCCAGCAGCAGCTGCAGCCCCCCTGGACGCAAGGCCTGAAACAGCGTGTCCAGGGTCTGGGGCATGAGAAACAGGCGATCCAGGCGCGCCGGTGCCACCGTACCACCCGACGCCGCAGACGGCACATCGGCCGGGCGCAGCACCGCACCGCCACCGGGCAGCAAATGCACACGCATGGCCGGAGAGTCACCCACCACCAGCGTCATGCCGACCGGCGGATCGAAGGTCTTGCCCTGAAGAACGAGTTTGAGGGCGTCGCTTTGCACCGTCACCAGCGGGCGCACGATCTGGTCTTCGCGCAGGCCCAGCGCGACCACATCCGGTGCCGGAATGGCCGGCAAGCGCGCCTCCAGCATCGCCAGCAGCGGTCGACCCACCAGATGGGTGGTTTCACTGCCAGTGATCATGGCCGGAGCACTGCAGGGCTGCAGTCAGGGAAAGCGGACCCAGCCCCGCGTGGGACTGGATGCCAGGGCCGGCGCCTGGCCTGCGGCCGGTGCATCTGCGGCGGGGGCCGGCGCAGCGCTGGCCGTCCTGGCCGTGGCCGCGACAGCGTCCTTGCGATCGGTGAGCAAGCCCATGAGGATCGTATCGGTCGGTACCCACAGCGTTGCCCCGACCGGCAAGCGATGCACCTGACCGCTCTGGAACACGGTCGGATTGAGCCGCATCAGGGCCTGACGCTGGAACCTGGTGCTGAAGACCGAATCTGCAAGATGGCGACGCAACAGGCTGTCGACCGTGTCGCCGGGACGGACCACCACCTTGAGCGCAGCGCCCGCGGCAGCCGGTTCGGCCCTGGGCGCAGCCGTGACCGCCGGAGCTGCCAGCGCAGCTGGCCTGGACAGGGCAGGCGCCGCATCGCCCAGCAGGATTTTCAGGGCGTCTTCAGGACTCATGCGCCCGTCCTGCGCCGATGTCGGCATGGGCTGCGCGGCCCAGGCCATGCCGGCCAGCACCGCCGAGGCCGCTGCAAGCAGCAGGCCGGACACACGGGTACAGGAAACCTGTCCAGAAGACCATGGGATTGGCATTTTCAGCATCTCAATATCCTGTTCTGTGGCTCACAAAGGCATGGCGACCCAATCGCCGTTGAGGGGCAGCGGCGGCCCGGCCAACTGGCGCAACTCGGTTTGTCGCAAACCGGCACGCGTGACCTCGGCCAGGGCCACGCGGCGCAGGCTCTCGGCTTCGTAAATGCGGCTGGGCAGGCTCTGCCGATCAAACACCAGCACACGGTCGCCAGCCCGCAGCTGCGCGCCCTGGCCGGCAGCCACCGACCACACCACACCCTGGTGCTGTGCGAGCGGCCGCAACGCGTATTGCACGGCCACACACTCGGTCTCGCGGTCCAGCTGGGCCAGGGCGAGCGGCAAACGCTCGCGCAAAACCTGAACCACCTTCGCAGCAGCATGGTCCGATTCAGGATGCACATTGTCCAGCAGGGTCTGCCATTGCCAGACCGGCGCCTGACCTTCCTGCAGCAGGACCATGTCGACCACCCAGCGCTGGGCAGCCGGCGGCGGCATCCAGGCCCGTACCCATTCCGGCACCGCCACAAGCGATGCAGACGCGTCCGCATCGGCAGGCTCGGCGGCCGGCAGGATGCGGATGCGCAGACGCCAGTCCGGGTCCTCCTTGGGGCGGCCCAGGTAGGTTTGCCAATACGCGCCCTGCAGCAGCGGCGATGCCGAAGCCGCAGAAGGCACCGCATACCAGCGCGCCGACCGGGCACTCAACTCCGCCGAGAGCTGGTCGATCTGCCGCGACAGCCACAGGCCGACCGCATGGCCCAGCGCGCCGGTGCCCGGGTGCACCGCATGGTCGATGGCCAGCGGCATGCGCCAGCGCACACTGCTGGCAGCGGGACAGGTCTGCTGGCCCTTGGCCGGCTTGCGCAGATGCGGCGGCAGCACCACATGGGCGGCCATGCGCGTGATCTTCTGCTCACGGGTCTCGGTCTCACCCTGGAGATAAGACAAGACACGCACCCCCTGGATGCGCGTGTCGGTGTGGTAGACAGTGTTCTCCCGCAGGCTGCCTTGCGCGTCGACCCAGGCGGTCGAGAGCACACGGGTCGGCGCCTGGTCCACCGCCGCCAGCAGGGCGGCCTTGATGGCCTGCAGCTGCATGTCCGGATCGTCGGCGCCCGCAGTGACCGCCGTGCGGACCGGCGCGGCCGACTGCGCGACAGCGTGACCGGCGCTGAAGGTCAGGGCCAGGCCCCAGACCAGCGCCTGAAGCAAGGAACGCGTGAACAGACGGAACATACCGATTGGCCAGCCACGCTCAGGGCGCGCGCTTGCCACCCAGCTGGCTCAGATAAAGCGCGCGCAGCGAATGGACCACGCCCTTGTCCAGCGACAGGGTGGTTTCGTAGGTGTCTTCGCCCACAGGGGTGATGCTGACGACCACGGCGCCATAAATCACGCCCTCCACGCGGCTGCGGAAGTTGTCGTTCATGACCACCATGTCGGCCACGGTGGTGCTGGCGTCCAGGTACTGGCCATAAACCTGCTCGGCGAGCGAGCGGTAGGCATCGAGCTTGGAGGCCCGGATGGCCATCAGGCGCTGCTGGGCGGGCAACTTGTGGTTCTGGATGGCGATCACCGCGTACCCCGTGCCGATCAGCGTGTCGCGCTTTTCGGCCATGGGCGCCAGCATGCCGGCCGGGGCGGCTTCGGCGGCCACAGGCGCGGCAGGAGACACCTCCGATCGCAGGGGCACACTCTGGCAACCCGCCAGAAACAGGGTGGCCACACACAGGACGGCTGCAGGTTGAAATCTCACCATCATCGCTACTCCATGGGTTCTGCGTTGCGAGCCGGGACACGGGACAGGCCCAGGCCCTCTTTCACAACTGTCCCTGTTGAGTCGGCACCAGGCGCCAAGTCTTTAGGGTGGGTTCAGACGCAACGGACCAGCAGCGAGACCAGCAGCAAGGTCACGGCAATCAGCGCCACCATGCGCGGTTCCGGCGGGTAACGCAGGCCAGCGCGGACCCGCTCAAACAGCGAAGCGGGCGGCGGGGCCGGGCTCGGCGCTTTGGACGTGGCTTGCGGCGGCTCGTCAAGATCAGGCGCGGGACTGGGCAAGGCGGTATCGTTATCGTCGAGCAAAGAGGCGGGGTCAGGCAGACGCCAGGGCACGAATGCCCGCGCCAGGGCGCCGGCCAGCAGTTCGTCGGCCAGCGCAGGCGTCATCAACAGCAACAGGCGCAGGTTCACCGCCGGAAAATCGCGGATGGTGCGGGCCAGCATCTCGGCCTGACGACTCTGGGCGGCCTCATGGACCTGCAGCACCCAGACCTGCGGCGCAAAGCGGGACCGACTGGCGTCACGCGCATCGTGCAGCGAAAGCGAGGACAAACGCTGGTTGACGCGCCCCATCAGCACATCGCTCTCGACGTCCAGCAGTACCTGCACCTCCAGACCGCTGTCCTGTCGCAAGGTCTGCACCAGACGGCGCCCCATGTCGTCCACCGCATTCAGATCGCGTCCGATCAAGGCCACATGGCAAGCCTCCTGGCCGATGCGCTCTGCCAGCGCCTGTATGGCAGACCGCCTGTCTAGTTCCGGCCATGTATTCATTGCGTCGACCTTCTCGCAGACCGGGCTGCAGCCCTGCCCGCTCATTTGCACCTGTGGCGCGGATTATGCCGGCAAGGTGATGGAACGCCACAGGATCGCCGCGCTTCTGTCATTGCGAGCGCAGCGACCTGACAGACGTCATCGCGAGAAGCGCATCGCCCTGTCAGGCGTCATCGCGAGGAGCGCAGCGACGTGACGATCCATGGACTGCCTCGGCCCATGGGGCCTCGCAATGACAGAAGCGCGGCAATCGCAATGACGGGGGCCGAGTCCGCGCTGTCTGCTCATGCCGGAACGACAGCACCCCGCTCCAGGGCCTCGCGCGCCTGGCGCCAGACTTCGCGCGGTGGCAAGGGCTTGAGCTTGTGGTTGCTCCAGACCTGACGCCACAGGCGACCGCCGCGTTGCCCGTGGTAGAGGCCCAGCATGTGCCTTGCGATCGCATACCAGGGGCAGCCATCCTCGGCGTGGGCGCGCTCCATGTAGTCGACCATCGCCTCTTCCACCGCTTCGCGGGTGGGCACAGGGTGATCGTCGCCAAAGAAAGCGCCGTCCCATGTGGTCAGCAGCCACGGGTTGTAATAGGCCTCGCGCCCGACCATCACGCCATCGGCGTGCTGCAAGTGCTCGGCGATCTGTTCATTCGTCTTGATGCCGCCATTGACCGCAATGGTCAGCTGCGGAAAGTCCTGCTTGAGCCGGTAGGCCAGCTCGTAGCGCAGCGGTGGAATCTCGCGGTTCTCCTTGGGCGAGAGGCCATCGAGCCAGGCGTTGCGGGCGTGCACGATGAAGACTTCGCACCCTGCCTCACTCACCGTACCGACAAAGTCCCGCACAAAGTCGTAGCTCTCGATACGGTCAATGCCGATGCGGTGCTTGACGGTCACCGGAATGTCCACCACATCGCGCATGGCCTTGACGCCATCGGCCACGGTGCGCGGTTCGTTCATCAGGCAGGCGCCAAACGCACCGCGCTGCACCCGGTCCGAGGGACAGCCGCAGTTGAGATTGATCTCGTCATAGCCCCATTGCTGGCCCAGCCTGGCGGCAAAGGCCAGGTCGGCCGGTTCGCTGCCGCCCAGCTGAAGGGCGACCGGATGCTCTTCGGCGTTGAAACGCAGGTGACGCTCCACGCTGCCGTGCGTGAGCGCACCCGTTGTCACCATCTCGGTGTAAAGCAGGGTATGACGCGTGAGCAGGCGATGGAAAAAGCGGCAATGGCGATCGGTCCAGTCGAGCATCGGCGCGACGGACAGGCGCCATGGGCTATATACGGGGGCATTCTCGGACATGAGTAGATTATCCCTGCGCCCAAAAAAAGACCCCGCCAAGGCGGGGTCTGTCGAGAAACAAGGCCTTCGATCAACCCATGTGCAGACCGCCGTTGACCGAGAAGTCGGCGCCGGTGGCGTAGCCGCCCTCTTCGCTGGCGAGCCAGGCGATGATGGAGGCGATTTCGCTGGGTTCACCGAGGCGCTTGACCGGGACGGTGGCGACAATCTTTTCCAGCACATCCGGGCGGATGGCCTTGACCATGTCGGTGCCGATGTAGCCCGGGCTCACGGTGTTCACGGTCACGCCCTTGTTGGCGAGTTCCTGCGCCAAGGCCATCGAGAAGCCGTGCATGCCGGCCTTGGCCGCCGAGTAGTTGGTCTGGCCGGCCTGGCCTTTTTCGCCGTTCACCGAGCTGATATTGATGATGCGGCCCCAGCCGCGTTCCACCATGTCGGGCACGACCTGCTTGGTCACGTTGAACATGGAGTCCAGGTTGGTGTTCATCACCGCGTCCCAGTCTTCCTTGGTCATCTTCAGGAACATGCGGTCCTTGGTGATGCCGGCGTTGTTGACCAGCACATCGATCGGGCCGTGCTCGGCCTTGGCCTTGGTGAAGGCCTCGACCGTGGAGTCCCAGTCACCCACATTGCCCACGGAAGCATGGAAGGTGTAGCCCAGGGCCTTTTGCTCATCGAGCCACTTGTTGTAGTCACGGGTCGGGCCGCAACCTGCAATGACCTTGAAACCGTCCTTGTGCAGGCGCTGGCAGATGGCGGTACCGATACCGCCCATGCCACCGGTGACGTAAGCAACTTTTTGACTCATGGTTGTCTCCTTTGTTATGAGTGCTGAAGGGAAAAATCAGATGCGCCGAGAATCAGACACGCTCCAGTGCCAGCGACACGCCCATGCCACCGCCGATGCACAGCGCGGCCAGGCCCTTGCTGGCCTGACGGCGCTGCATTTCATGCAGCAGCGTGACGAGGATGCGGCAGCCCGAAGCGCCAATGGGGTGACCGATGGCGATGGCGCCACCGTTGACGTTGACCCTGAGCGGATCGATGTCGAGCGCCTTGTTGACGGCGCAGGCCTGGGCGGCAAAGGCTTCGTTGAGTTCAAACAGGTCCACGTCCTGGGCCTTCCAGCCGGCACGGGCCAGGGCCTTTTGCGAAGCCGGCACCGGGCCCATGCCCATGGTGGCCGGGTCCAGGCCCGAGGTGCCGAAAGCGGCAATGCGGGCCAGCGGCTTGAGACCCAGGGCTGCAGCCTTTTGGGCGGTCATGACGACCACGGCAGCGGCGCCGTCGTTGATGCCCGAGGCATTGCCTGCGGTCACGCTGCCGGCCTTGTCAAAGGCAGGACGCAGACCTGCCAGGGCTTCGGCATTGGTTTTCTTGTTGATGAATTCGTCGCTGTTGAAGACCAGCGGATCGCCCTTCTTCTGCGGGATGA
>JACCDV010455510.1_pt1 | contig 35995 bp, 35 predicted proteins | sample 7446131 | NCBI WGS metagenome assembly JACCDV01 (sample SAMN15323448, study PRJNA562643) | freshwater metagenome | isolation source: river surface water | place: USA:Blue River Watershed | collected 2017-08-17
ATTCTTCTTCGTAATCTCGCTCTTTTACTTGATAACTTCTGTGCCATGCATATATGGAAGCAATGCTTTTGGAATCTTAATACTTCCGTCAGCCTGCTGATTATTTTCAATAATACTTACAAGAACTCGAGGAGTAGCAAACGCAGTGTTGTTCAGTGAGTGTACAAACTTCATCTTTCCTTCAGCATCTCGGTATCGGATGTTAAGTCGTCGTGTTTGGAAATCATGGAAATATGACGCACTGTGTGTTTCTCGGTATGTATCCTGACTTGGAACCCATGCTTCAACATCATACTTTTTCACATGACCTAGACCAATATCTGCAGTACACATAAGAAGAACTCTGTAAGGTAGTTCAAGTTCTTGCATCATGTCTTCTACATTTTTCAAAAGTTCTTCATGGAAATCAACAGAAGCTCCGTGTGACGCTTCACATAAAATAACCTGCTCGAGTTTGAAAAACTCGTGCACTCGAATAAGTCCTTTTGTATCTTTACTATGACTTCCTGCTTCTCGTCTAAAACACGGTGAAAACGCAAGCATCTTTTTTGGTAAATCTTTTTGTTCAAGAATTTCTCCTGCATAGTAACTCATAGTTGCAACCTCTCCGGTTCCAGCAAGATAATCACCATCCTGAGTTTTATATAAATCCTCTTCACCTTGTGGAAGATATCCTGTTCCAAGAAGTGACTCACGTCGAACGAGTGACGGTACAATCATCGGATCGTAGCCACGCTTAATCAAGAAATCCATAGTGTATTGCCAGATCGCAAACTCAAGTTGTGCTCCTGCACCTTTCAATACATATCCACGAAAACCAGCAATCTTTGCGCCTCGTTCAAAGTCTGCCATACCATGCTGTTCGCATAGTTCTATATGATTCTTTATAGGAAAATCAAACTTTGGTTTTTCTCCCCATACTCGTAGCTCTTGGTTATCATCTTCACTGTTTCCCTCTGGTACTGACATGTCGGGAATGTTTGGCACTCCAAGCATAGCTTCTTGCCATGCTTTCATGGTCTCACCAAGTTTTTCTTCATCAATTTTCATCTCCTCTTTCAACGCTTTCATCTTTGTCATCAACTCTTCTTTTTGATAGTTTGAGCCAAGATGTTGAGGATTAGCTAAGAAAAGACCAAGCTTGTTTTGCTCTGCTTTTTTCGTTTCTATACTAGTTAAGAGTGATTTTCGAGTGTCATCAAGCGATATCAATGCATCAACATCAAAAGGAATTCTCTTTTTTCGTGAGGCCTCTTGTATGAGTTCTTTGTGTTCTCGGATGAATTTAATATCGAGCATATGTGTGGTTTTTCTTCAGCTTTTCTTAAGCTTTTATTGGCTTTTAATATATACAATCTTTATAAGAACATGATATCAGAAAAGTTATGATATTTCCATGACATCACACAACATAACACATATAGACTCTGCACATATGATCTTACAAAAAGGGCTTCTTGCCCATATGCCAGATAAACCAAAAGAGTTATACATACAAGGCAACCAGCAACTTCTTCTCTCAAAACAGCATATATACGTCTGTATCGTTGGACCACGCAAATCAAGCGCATACGGCGCGGATGTTGCAGCAACCATTATCGAACATCTTGCAAAGATGCATGTTATCACGGTTTCTGGTGCTGCGTATGGTATCGACGGTATTGTACACACTCTTTCCATAGAACACGGACTACCAACCATAGCTATTCCTGGCTCTGGTATAGATGATGAAGTATTTTATCCTCGTGCTCATATGAATCTCAAACACAGGATTCTCGAGCACGGTGGACTTATCATGAACGAATTCAACCCTCTCGCACGCGCCTCTCCGTGGACATTTCCTGTACGTAATCGTCTGATGGCAGGTATGAGTCATCTGACCATAGTTATAGAAGCAGAACAGAGCTCAGGAACACTTATAACCGCCCACCTCGCAACTGACTACGGGCAAGAAGTGATTGCTGTGCCAGGATCTATATATGCGCCGAGCTCTCGAGGTACTCATGAGCTTATCAGTAAAGGTGCGACTATTTTTACATCTCTACAAACATTGACAGAGGTGTTGACGAACATTGCCAAGATTCACAGTATAGAGCTTTGGAAAGAACCTGTTGATATACAAGACATCTCAGACAACCTCGAAAAAGAGATTCACACATCTATAGGTGATACTGAAAAACATATTCTGGCATGTGTACAAAGTTTTCCTGAAGGTATCTCAAAAGAACATATAGCGAAAAAACTTGGGATGAGTGATATGGATGTTTCTATATACGTTACCATCTTAGAGTTACACGGATTGGTCAAGATGAGTTTAGGAAAGGTGTGTATAAGGAGATAAAAAAACACCTCATCGCTGAAGTGTTTTTTCACAGTATTGAAATGTTAGTGTTACCCAACAACCTCAACCCCAAGTGACCTGCATGTTCCTTCGATCATCTTTACTGCGCCTGCTAGGTCTACAGCGTTCATATCTACCATCTTTTTAGATGCAATCTCCTCTACTTGTTTTCGAGTGATTTTACCTACTTTTTTAGAGTTAGGAGTACCTGAACCTGTCTCAAGACCGATAGCTTTTTTTACAAACTCAGCTGCTGGCGGAGTTTTCATGATAAAATCAAAAGATCTATCATCGTATACACTAATCACAACAGGAATTGTACTTCCTGCCATGGCTTGTGTTGCATCGTTAAACTTTCGAACAAAGTCTCCGATGTTCACACCTGCAGGTCCAAGGGCTGTACCAATCGGAGGTGCTGGAGTCGCTTTTGCTGCTGCAATTTGCAGTTTTATGATTTTTGTTACTTTTTTAGCCATATAATATAGTTAGATTGATTGATAATAGCCTATTTCTTCTTAACTTGCAAGAAGTCTAGCTCAACAGGTGTCTCTCGTCCAAACATAGAAACAAGCACTCGAAGCTTACCTCTTTCTTGGTCGATCTCAGATATCTTACCGTCTAAGTCCTTAAACGGACCATCTACGATAAAGATATAGTCTCCGACTTGAGCATCAAGTGTATGTACAAGATGTCCCCCTTTCATACGTGAGAATATCTCAGCAAGTTCAGTTTCTGTTACAGGAACAGGGATGGTTCCAGACCCTACGAATCCAGTTACTCGAGGAGTGTTACGTACTGCAAACCATGTGTCTTCATTTACAATCATGTCTACAAGAACATATCCAGGATAGATTCGAACATCTTCCTCTACACGCTTACCGTTTTTAATCTTGATAACTCGCTCAGTTGGAACAAGTACGTTAAAGATTTTATCTTCAAGTCCAAGAGATTCTATACGTTGTTTAAGGTTACGAACAACAGCATTTTCATATCCAGAATATGTTTGTATCGTATACCAGTTTCGATCTTTTTCTACTTGTTTTGCCATAATAGTTATATGTAAGGTTAATTGTATAAAATATAATACCGATATGTATGCGACCTATCGTTGCGCAACAGAGATAATCCATGCAAGACCTTTTGCAAATACAGCATCAAGACCTGCAACATATGCAGCAACAATCATCGAAAATACGATCACAATAGTTGTATAACTGATAACTTGTGCTCGAGTAGGCCACTTTACGTGCTTCATCTCGGCTCGAGATTCTTGTATGTGTGAAAATATAGACATATATGTAAGATTTGTGATTTATAGAAAGGTGTATAATTTTTTCAATTTTAAAACACCCGTTTTTTCGAGTGTTTTAAATATAATACCTATTATACAGGAAAGTAACTATTTTAGCAAGTATGTGATGTTTACTACTGAAGTAACCTTTTGTTCACCAGCTAGAATCTCCGGAGATTGTGTCACTGTCGTGTCTTTCATCATAGCCCCTTCTGCTCGAGCGCTCATATACGGAAGGTATCCAGGCTCTTGTTCACTAAATCCTGTGATATCACCGAGTCGAACACCTAGAGTACGTGATAACACTTTTGCGTCAGCTTTAGCCTTTTTGATGGCTTCTTCTCGTGCCTCAGCCTTCACAGCGTCCATATCAAAGACTGTAAATGTAAATCCATCCGTCTTAATATCTGCCCCAGCAAGATCAGCAACAATCTTTCCTCGCTTTTCCACAGTAGCGTTTTTCTCTATATCCTGAATCTTTACTTCAAGAGTTTGATATACAGTAGCACCAACTATCTTTGATGATGTGTTTGTACATGGAGCATATGTAGGTGCCATAACTTTTCCATATGAAACTGGCGCCACAGAACAAGGCACTGATACAGACTCATACTTATCTACCGTAGACCAGTTTGTTGTTTTGATGTTTTTCTCTTCAACTCCTGCAGCTTTAAGTATAGTGATAGCTTTACTTGCCTTCAGAGAAGCTTTTTCAGTAGCTTCACCTACATCTTTTCCGTCTTCGTTTATGTTGATGGTGAACTGTAGAGTATCAGGTTTTGTATATATCTCTGACTTACCTGTCACTACTATAGACTGAGGGTAGTTATCACCTTGTCCCACATGTGATGCTTGCTTAAACAGCAATACTGTTTTTGCAATGATTGCAAGTGCAACAAATATAAAGATAAGCGTTGTGAGGTTTCTTCTAAAAGAAGTGGCTTGTAGCCAAGCTATAAAAGTTGGTTGTGTTGTTGTGTCATTCATATACCTTAAGTATACCCTACCTAAACTCGCCTGTCACCCTGACTCACCAAAAAGTGCGCGAGCTCTTTAGCAATCTTCTTGTCGATGATAGGTATCAAATTGTTTTTCTCGTGAGATTGGTATTTTTTAGCTTTTTTTGGATCACCATCTACCTCAGCTTCTGCAAATGTATCAAGTCTCGCGGTTGTGATGTTAAGTCGTGCTACTCCAAATAATCTATAGTGATATGGTTGTTCAATATCTACGTTTTGTATGTGTCTGTACGGGATGACTTTTTCTTTAATCATAAAAATCCCTCTTCGCACATGAAATGAATGATCATCGAGCATAAACTTATGTTGTGCAAAGTGTTCAAAGAGTCCGATGAACAAAAGTATAACCATAGAGAGTATACCAAAAGAAAACCAGAGAGTTAAAAGTCCTTTAGTAATAATCCCATTGAAGTTTGTTGCAAGAAAATATGTAAACCACTCACCTGTTTGACCAACATACATAGAGATTATAAGAGCGAGAATTCCTAAGATGATGAGTGTCGCTGTTTTTCCATTTTTAAAATATAAGAACCAAAATGTTCGCTTGCCTAGGCTATACTTTTTATTGAGTTCAAGATTCATGAGTATATTTTAGCATACTGACGGGTATTATTTACAAAAAGATGCAACTTGCAAGTTGCATCTTTTACGTTTGGTGCGCAGAAGAGGATTTGAACCTCCACACCCTTACGGGCGCTACCACCTCAAGGTAGTGCGTCTACCGTTTCGCCACCTGCGCATGTGTACGAGTCTACTATATATTGAGTTGTATATCAATGAGACTTATGATAGTATATTTCTTGTAAAGAGCGCGATTAGCTCAGTTGGTAGAGCAACTCATTTACACTGAGAAGGTCGGGGGTTCAAGTCCCTCATCGCGCACTAGATGAAACAACTCAAGGATAATTCCTTGAGTTGTTTTCCATATTGCGATAGAAACTGCCCTGCGGCAGTTTTGTAAGGGACTTGAAAAGCTTTGATATATTTTCGAAGAATTATATAACTAGATTTTTAGACCACACTACAGAAAATTTATTTTTTCTTTAGGTTTAATTTAACGTTTCTTTCAAATTATTTTATCCCAGTATTGATACTGTTTTGTAATGAATACAAAAAGAAATAAAATCAAAAAATCATTATTTATAACGAAATCAATACGGACACTTTACCCTCAAGAATCAACTTATCTTGAAGATGTTTCGAATGTTGTACATACAAAAACAAATTCTGCAACAGTGGCTAATATTCCACAACAAATTTCGACTGATAACGTATCAAGACCACTCATATTAACAAAAGAAGTTGTTATAAAGATTACTCAGAAACATGGCAATATAAATCCAATTAATTTAATTATTACAGCACATGATTGGGATATTATTATTAAAAATATAGATAATACCGCTGGAAAAATATGTATTATCAAATACATTCCTAATTCAGACAACTTACTACTTCTGGGAGCATTCAAAAGAAATGGTTACTTCATACTCTCTCATTATGAAGTACATATTACCCAATCAAATCAACTAAAAAGTCTCCTCGGGAGAGGAGACGTAATTAGAAAGGATGCCTGACCATGATCCATTACATTACCAATCAAAGACACAAGGTCTGCTGAAGGAGGTTTTCAGCGTCAGAGGTAATATTAAGAGTTTAATCGAAGAAAAATAATAAGTCAACATTTGCCACATACTATATATATATGCTATCACTATACATACATGAGCAACGTGACAAAACATTTGGTGATCGTTGAGTCACCTTCAAAAGCAAAGACTATTGGAAAATATTTAGGCGATGAGTATATCGTTATGTCTTCTGTTGGACACATACGAGATCTCCCTAAAAACAACAAAAAAGCGATTGATATTGAGCACGATTTTAAACCTAACTATGAGATCTCTGCAGGTAAAGAAAAGGTTGTTCGAGACCTTAAGCAAGCAGTTCATAAAGTTGATGAAGTATATCTTGGTTGCGATCAGGACCGTGAAGGAGAAGCGATTGCATGGCACTTGCAGCAAACACTTGGTCTTAAGCACCCAAAGCGAATCACATATACTGAGATTACAAAAGAAGCCATCCTATATGCACTAGCCCACCCTCGAACTATTGATCAAGATCTTCGACACGCACAAGAAGCGCGACGCGTACTCGATAGACTTGTTGGATACGATCTTTCAGGACTTATCTGGAAAAAAGTTCGATATGGTCTTTCTGCTGGACGAGTTCAATCACCTGCTCTTCGAATCATCATGGAACGTGAGCGAGAGATTCGAGCATTTATACCTGAAGTGTATTATACCTTGACAGCAACCTTGACAGAAACAGGAGCGAAAAGTAATCCTCTTGCATACACATGTACAGAAGATGTTAAGAAAAAAGAACGAGCTGAAGAGATTATTAAGAAAGCTCACGCTCATAAGCTCTCATGGAAAGTTGTAAACATAGATTCTGGAGAAGTGAAACGATCTCCGAAAGCTCCATTTATAACTTCTACTATCCAACAAGTTGCATCAACACGACTTGGCTTTGCTCCTGCACGGACGATGCGTGCTGCACAAAAGTTGTACGAGAACGGACATATCACATACATGCGAACTGACAGTACAAACTTAAGTAAAGCAGCACATGAAAGTATTTTGTCATATATCAACAAAGAATATGGTGCAAACTATGTTGAATCACGAATATATGGAAATAAAGTAAAAAATGCCCAAGAAGCTCACGAAGCAATTCGTCCAACCAACATCAGTAAAACTTCTGCCGGAAATACAGACGACGAAAAAAGATTATATGATTTGATTCATACTCGAACTGTTGCTTCACAGATGAGTGATGCAAAAACTCTTCGAACAAAGATTATTGCATCAATTGAGAACAATACGAAAGAACATTTTCCAGAATTTTCTATAAATGGATCACGAATTCTTTTTGAAGGATGGCTTAAGGCAGATCCTGTTGCTCGAGGAGAAGATGTTGAAGTACCAGCACTCACAGTTGGACAAAAACTAGACTTTATAGACATACGTTCTGAGGAAAAATTTACAGAGCCGCCAGGAAGATACACAGAGGCAGGACTTATCAAAGAACTTGAGAAGCGAGGTATAGGACGACCATCAACATATGCAAGTATCATGAAAACTCTTGAGGAACGTGCGTATGTTGAAAAGATTGGACGTTCACTGAAGCCGACTGATGTTGGTGACGTAGTAAGTTCTTTCCTAGAGGAAAACTTCGCACACTATATTAGTGATTCATTTACCGCTGAGATGGAAAACAAGCTTGATCTCATCGCAGATGGTACAACGACCTATGAGAAAGTTCTTAGTGATTTCTATGCACCATTTATACAAGATGTAAAAACTAAGAGCACAACAGCCAAGATTACAAACATGGGACAATCAGATGAGTTCAAGTGCCCTCTCTGCGGATCTGCGATGGATATCAAGCTTGCACGTGGCGGAAAGTTTCTTTCTTGCTCAAGATTTCCTGAGTGTCTTGGAGCACTCACGATAGATGGAGTTGAGATCAAAGCAGATGAGGCTATAGGTACAGATCCGACAACACAACTTCCTATCTTCGTGAAAAATGGCCGCTTTGGTCCATTTGTACAACTTGGTGAAAAGAGTACGAAACTAAAAAAGCCCAGAATGGCAAGTATTCCAAAAGAAGTAAATCCTTCTGAAGTAACAGTTGAACAAGCACTTCTCTACCTATCTCTTCCACGAACTCTTGGGGTCAATCCTGGAAATGGAAAAGAAGTTATTGCAAACAAAGGACGATTTGGTCCATATGTTGGATGTGATGGAGATTTTAGATCGCTCAAAACTGTTGATGTATACAACGTGACACTTGAAGAGGCGCTCGAGTTACTCAACACTCCAAAGAAGCCGAGAGGGTTTGCCAAGAAAGCAAAATAAAAAATAAAACGCCATACGTCGCAGCCAAGCATGGCGTTTTATGTTTGTAGATTTATCATGCTGCTAGCTATATAGTATACGTTCCACTGCAGATTCATACTCCATGATCTCACCTTCTGTAAACCAATGCTTAATCTCATCTTCTGCTTCTTTAACTGAACCTGAAGCATGGACAAGGTTTCTGAGTGATCTATCGTCTATAGATGTCATCTCGTATGAATCAAGAACATAATCTCCCCGTATTGTTCCAACATCTGACATAAGTGGTTCTGTACTTCCTGTTAATTTTCGAACAAGTTTTACAGCGTGAGCCCCCTGCCAAATCATAACAACAATTGGCGCAGAAGTCATAAATCTAATATTTCTATCTATAATAGATTGAGCCAGAAAAAGAGGATCAGTACTTGGAGGTGTTTGACCTTTGTCAGTAAATCCTTTAATACTTTTTTCTCCCACGGCTTGTCGCCATCCTGGATCAAGAGTGTAGTGTTTTTCTATAAGCTCCGGAGTAGCCATCATCATTTTCATAGCAATAAGCTTAAGCCCTACTCGCTCATATCGTCCAATAACTTCGCCGATTAAATTTCTTTGCACACCGTCTGGTTTTATAAATACAAGTGTTTTTTCTTTTGATGGATGTTGCATATGGATTAAGTGTAGCACATAGGAATTATTGACATATGCATGTTCTGTGATACTCTCATATATGTTTTTCTTGTACAGTTACAAGAAAACACAAAGAACCTTTAATCTTACACCATGAACGGAACTATTATCATTGTTCTATCGCTGTTGGTCCTATCAATAGGAATTACAGTCGTCGTAGTCCTCAATCTACGTAGTATCTTGAGGCGGAACACAAACCTGACGCACGAGCTGTTCAAAGAGAGGAAGAGACGGAAGTCATTGTATGAACTCTTCACTATTGCCGACGTTCCATTTGGAGAGAACATGTATACAATCGAATACGCCTATCTCTACAAAGAAGAATTCAACTTGGTAGAAGAAAGAAAACGGAAGGAGAAGATTATCGGACTCCTTGAAGCATACGGGTTTGGAACTGACAATTGGAGCGAAGACGGTTTCCGGTATGAGTGTCGTTATCAGCATGGTATGCGAAGCATTCGGATAGTTGAGCAAGTAACGCTTGACCGGCCAGAAAGTTGACAAATGATTTCAGAGGAATATTATAAGGTATATGGTATGCGCGATGTATACCATATAGCCCCAAGAACCTTATGAAACTTGCATTCCTTGTTTTGTTTGCTCTCTGCTTCATGATCATGGAGTGGAAAAGCATCCGTCAGATGGAAATGGAAGAGGAAGAAGAAGCATATGCCTAACTCAACATCTTCCAGCTCCATCCCCACATCGACCTAGTCGTCTCACCTCGAGCGACTAGGTCTTTTTTCATATATCATTTTACAACCCAAACTTCATCACACTGTATATATCTGCATCATCCTCTTCCTCTTTTTTCTTATCAAGCACACTTGAAGTGTCATCTGAGATAGGATCAAGTACGATGGTATCTCCATTTTCATTCACTAAGACATTCTCCTCAACAACACCTGCCACAGAAACCGGTCCTTCGTTATGAAGTTTCTCAAGAAGTTTTTTCAAATCTACAAGATCATAATAATCAATCACAATCTTTCCTCCCTGCTCTTTTGTCTCGATGTGTACTCGAGTTCCGAGTGCTTCATTTAACTTATGCTCGAACTCTATAATCTCAGGATTTAAATCTTTTTCTTTTTTACGTGCTCTATCCTTTGCAATCTTTCGTGCAATCATCTCAGACTCACGCACGTTTAGCTTTCGAAGAAGAATATCTTGGAAAAGCGCCTCTTGCTCTTCAGGACGTTCAACCAACATAAGCAAAGGTCGGGTATGTCCTTCCATGATTCTCTTTTGCGCCAACGCATCAAGCATATGTGCCGGAAGATTTAGGAGACGCATACTGTTCGTCACATACTCTCGACTCTTACCCATTTTCTCAGCAACCTGTGCATGCTTAAACCCGAACTCAGATACAAGTTGTTGAAAGGCTCTCGCTCTATCAATCACGTTCAAATCTTCACGTTGAATGTTTTCAATGATAGCAAGCTCAAGCTTAGTTCGAGCATCTTCTTCTTTGGCTCGGATGATTGCAGGAATTTGCACAAGCTGTGCAAGCTTAGAAGCTCGAAGACGTCGCTCACCAGAGACAAGCTCGTACTCAACCGCAAGACCACCGTCCTCTTTCATAACCTCTTTTCGGGTCACAGTGATAGGTTGTAGCAACCCATACATACGTATAGAATCAGAAAGGTCCTGAAGGGCTACAGGATCGAATTCCTTTCGAGGTTGATATGGGTTTGGATTTATTTTATCTGTATCAATCCAGAAGATTGCATCGCTAAAGTATTCTGACATATGGGGTTTAGTATATCATGAATATTTTTTTTGTTTAATTTGTGATTTTTGAGAGGATGTGGGGTTGTGAATTATCTTAAATTTTCATCTAAAGTTTTTCCTTTTTTATCTTTCCATGCAGTCCAGCCGTTGATAGGACTACCTGTAAGTGTTGCAGCGGCTGCAGATGGTGTTTTAAAAAACACATCCTTCGTTAGTCTATAAGACACTCCATCTTCATCTTTAATAAAAGTTCCATCTTCTATAAATAGTTTTCTTGCTGATAATGCCCAACCAGTAAATGCTTCTGTTTCTTTGATACGCGCAAGTGAGCCCGCAAGAACATTTAAACCACCACCAGAAAGCAATTGGCTTTCGGCTTTTGCACCTTGTTTATTTAAAAAATACGTTTCTTTTAAATAAGAGTCTTTTTTAATATCTGTAAATATCGGATACCCCAAAACATCTAATACATATGTCATATTATTAAAATAATTTTCTGTTGTTACTGTTTTAAATTCAGATAACTTGTTTTTAGGAGGTTCTTGTACGTTTACTAAACTGTATCTACCAACTGTTTTAGCAAGAGATGTAGCAAGATGTTCAAGGTGTTTAATATTAGCTTTATCTATTCCACCAGTAAATATAATAGCGAAATTCCAAAAGTCTTTTTTAGCATCATGATCCATTAACCGTTTGTAAAAGTTTTCACTTTCTCCTATATATAGTTTTTGATTTGTAGAATCATCGTTATCACCAAACAAAAAATATACACCAGGATCTTGTGTTTCAGGTCGGATGTCAAAACTTTTAAGTTCAGTTCTTGGAATGATAAAACATTTACCCTCCCAACCTGTTAAGTGGATATATTTGTAACCACTAGGTGTTCCCGGAATAAGAATTTCGATGGTTTGTGGGTGCATATGGTTTACGTATTTAAAATCAACCCTTTGAAATATCAAAGAATTTCTCAAAAAACTTTGTCAACTTGGCCAGAACACTTTCTCGTTTCTGTATACGTTCCCCTGTTGGAGAAAATCTCGACACAGGCGGCATTATCTTAGAGATTGCAGTGCCTGTTGTTACTACAGAACCGTCCTTGAAAGCATTTTTAATAAATGCATACGTTGCTTCTTTGTCTAGATTTTCATGAGCAATGATTTGTTCTAACTCTTCTGTTTTCTTTTCTTCAACAAACTTCTGCCAATCTTCATCCTCAACACCATGCATATCAAGAGTCGTTATAAATTGATTAATAAGATCTTTTTTATTACGCAATTCAACACTTGAATCAATGGCTTTATTGATATCAATAAGTAATTCTTTATTTTTTGTATGATCTTCGTGATATTTTTTGATTAGACCTAACACATAGTCAATATTTATTTCTACTTGTTTAATAAGTTCCATTTCAAATACAATGTCATCATTCACATTCTCTTTTTCTTCATCTGTGGTTTTACGAAACTCGTTGTATAAGTCAATATACATACTATGATAATCTTGTATATCTCTTTCGGTTAATATTTCATTACCTGAGAATTCATCAAAAGTAACCAGTATGTTACGTACACGTAATATTGCACCGTACAGTTTAATAAAGTCTTTTTGATTTTGCTCACCTAATATTCTTTCGTTCAGAGGAAATTTTTCCAGCAACTCTGTTGTCAAACTTTCATATCCTCGAATCTCTTTTCCGTCATCTTTGTATCCATTATAGTAATCAGCGTATGCTTTAAGTAAAACTACACCACCCGCTTCTTTGTCTCCAAAGAGTGCGATTGATTCATTTGTTGCTTTTTCTAGATTACGAAAACAAACAACGTTTCCAAATGTTTTTACACTATTTAATATACGATTTGTTCTTGAATATGCCTGAAGTAATCCATGTAAACGAAGGTTTTTATCAACCCACAACGTATTAAGGGTTGTAGCATCAAATCCAGTTAGAAACATATTTACAACAATAAGAATATCTATTTCTCTCTTTTTCACCTTTTCACTTACGTCTTTATAATAGTTTTGAAATTTATCAGACGATGTATCGTATGATGTCCCAAACATCTTATTATAATCAACAATCGCATCCTCCAGAAAATCACGAGAACTTTTATCTAGTCCACTTGTATCTTCTAAGTTTTCATCAATCATACCGTCCGCATCTTCATCGTTTACACCAAAACTAAATATAGTTGCAATCTTAAGCTGTTTATCATTAGGAACATTAGCTAATTGTCTTTTAAATTCGAGATAGTACTTCTTTGCAACATCTATAGATGATACTGCGAATATTGAGTTAAAACCTGCAAGTCTACGATCTTGTAGTTTATAAAAGCTATTGCGTTTTGTCTTTTGGTCAAAATGCTCACGAATATATGCAACCACTTTTTCTAGACGCTCCGGTGCAGCAAGAATAGCTTCCCTATCTATATCACTAACTTTTTTATCTTCAATATCCTCAGCTTGACGAAGAGTTGAAACATAATCAACTTTAAATGGTAATACGTTTTTATCTGCAATTGCATTTACTATGGTATAGGTATGCAACTTATCACCAAATGCTTGCTCTGTTGTCTTGAGATCTGGTCGTCCACCAGAAGAAGCATTTTTTGCAAAAATAGGAGTACCTGTAAAACCAAACAGGTGATAGTTTTTGAATGATTTAGTAATCGCAGTATGCATATTACCAAACTGAGACCTGTGACATTCGTCAAAAATCAAAACTACATGACCACCAAATATTTCATGTGACCCGTTTCGACCAATAAAACGATCTAGTTTTTGAATGGTTGTTATAATAATTCTTTTACTTGAATCTTCAAGATGTTTCTTTAAAACAACCGTACTTGTACTACTGTTTGCAGCACCTTCTTCAAACTTGTCATACTCACGCATGGTTTGATAGTCCAAGTCCTTACGATCAACAATAAACAGTACCTTATCTACATGAGAAAGTTTACTTGCAAGCTGTGCTGTTTTAAAACTCGTCAAAGTTTTTCCTGATCCTGTTGTATGCCATATATACCCCCCAGCCTCTACTGTACCGAGTTTTTTATAGTTAGTACTTATCTCAATACGATTCAATATCCTTTCCGTAGCAACGATCTGATATGGTCTCATAACAAGAAGTAGCCTTTCTGTGGTAAAGACACAATACTTAGTTAATATGTTTAAAATTGCATGCTTCGCAAAGAATGTTTTTGCAAAATCCATAAGGTCAGTTATTGGACGATTTTCCGCATCTGCCCACCAACTTGTAAACTCAAAACTATTGCTTGTTTTCTTTCCTTTTTTCACAGATCCTTCCTGAGAATCTCTTACATGTTGTGAGCGAGTCGTATTACTGTAGTATTTTGTATGTGTACCATTTGAGATAACAAACAACTGTACATACTCAAAAAGACCAGATGCAGCCCAAAAGCTTTCTCTTTGATATCTATTAATCTGATTAAAGGCTTCTTGGATAGCCACACCACGACGTTTAAGCTCGATATGTATCAAAGGTAAGCCATTTACAAGAACAGTTACATCATAGCGATTTGAACGCTTACCATCCTCTGTTGCATACTGATTGATTACTTGTAGGGTGTTATTGTGAATATTTTCTTTATCAATGAAGTATATGTTTTTTACAGAGCCGTCATCACGTACCATGTTTTTAACATGATCTTCTTGTATAGTAGCTGTCTTTTCTTCAATACTTTGGTTTGGATTTGCTATATGATCATGAAAAAAATAATCCCACTCAGTTTCAGAAAAAACGATATTGTTAAGTTTTTCAAGCTGTTGTTTTAGGTTTAAAACAAGTGTATCTTCAGATGTTATTTTAAGATACTCATATGCCTGAGATTCGAGTTGTTGAATAAAGGCACGTTCAAGGTCTGCCTCACTTTGGTAGGCTGTAGCTTTTTTAGTGTCAGAGGTATAGGTTCCTACTACCGTACTTTGTGAGTTTTCTGCAACGAGGTTGTATGAGTTTGATTGAGACATGTTATTTTTTATTTTTTGATTTTACTTTTTTCGCAACCTCTTTGCCTAATCTCTTTATTGCGTCAAAATAATCTTTTTCTACAGGTGATAGTGTTCTGGCTTGATATATACGATACTCTTTCTCAGCTTTCTCTACTGCTTTTTCATGACTTATTTTACCAGCATGCGCGAGTTTTCCTTTACCATATATTTCCGAAAACTTATCCAATTCTTGTATCCAATCACTCATTTTCATGGGTTCTTGATCTTGAGCTTTTATTTCCGCAAGATCAAAAAAAGCAGAAACCAGACGGTTAAGTCTATACAACTCATCTTTTGTTAGATAATTTTTAGCAACAGATATTTCCGATTTTACAGGTAATGATCCTGAAAAATTAGTTAATCCCATAAATTCTTTTTCAGCATCTGCTCGAGTAAATATTAACTCTGCAGCCGTCTGTTGATTAGTAGCATAATGCAATTTGTTTTGAACAGTCTTAAAAAATAAAATTGACTCTTTGCTTTTAGCATCATAATCAATACTTGTTGCATACAAATCAAGGACTTGGCGATACAATACTTTTTCACTACTACGAATATCACGAATTCTATCTAATAACTCTCTCCAATAATCACCACCAGCTTTTCCTTTTAACCTTTCATCGTCCAGAACGAATCCTTTTATGATGTATTCTTTTAGGCGTGCTGTTGCCCAAATACGGAATTTTGTAGCAATATCAGATGTAATTCTATACCCAAGTGAAATAATAAGATCTAGATTATAATGTTCAATATTTCTAGAAACCTTTCTATTTCCCTCTTTTTGAACTGTTCGGAAATCCCGAACAGTTGCCTCTTGACTTAATTCTCCTTCTGTATAGATGTTTTTAATATGTTCACTAATATTTGCTTTACTAGACCCAAAAAGCTCAGCAAGCTGAGACTGTGACAACCAGACGGTTTCACCTTCAAAACGCACCTCTATGTGAGATTTTCCGTCAGCTCCTTCGTATATGAGTATTTGGTTTTTGGGCTGGTCTTTCATTATTATTTAGATGTATCAATAGGGTTTTGTAAGATATATCATATAATAACATAAAATCCATAAAAAATAAGGGTATTTGTGGTTGAGTTTAGGTTTAGGATGTATCATTTCCACTTAAAATGTTCGATGAAATTATGAAAAGTAACCCTAAATAGCTCTTTATCTTCACCAGGTAAATCTTTACTTTCCAAATCTGATAGCTTGCTGTGACTATATAGATTCAAAATTCTTACAAATTCCTGTTTACTATCTCCCGATAAGCAATCATGCCAGTTGTTGTACCCTAAGAAGTTAGATGTTTTCTCTAATAAATTTCTAAAGAGATTAAAATGGTACTTTTCAATATTGTTATTATTAATAGCGTCTTGAATTAATTGTTTTATGGATAGATGATAAGAGAAAGGAGAATCATCTTGTTTTGAAAGTTTTAATATATAATTATCTTTCATCAAACTAAAAGACTCAAACCCATTTTCCTTTTTAAAGGAATTTACAATAACATTGTAAAATAAAGCGTGGTGCGTTGTAATTAAGAATTTCATAGTATTTTTCTGGCATAATTTTATTTTATCAACTAACTTTATAGCCATTGTTATGATTTTGGTATCATCGATTGATGATACTGGATCATCAATAACAATATACTGAAGATCGTTAAATATTTGAGTGGTTCTGTCTTCCTCTTTTGTGTTTAAGGTTTCTATTACGGTTTCTAGTATGGTATAGAAAATACACCAGATAAGCATACTTTCTTCGCTTCTAGAGATTTTAATAATGCTTACAGCTTTGTCGTCTCCTGAAACAAAACTAAAAATCACTTCCCCTCTCATAAAGTCAAAAGATGGCTCAATTTTTGAATTAGTAATGTCTTTAAAATTATCAATAATTTTACTTTCAAGCCCCTGTTCAATTATTAATCTAACAATCCATGAGTTCAGATTAAAAATAAGAACATAATTTTCATTATCCCACCTAAACATATCCTCAAAGAATGCACTGTAACAAAAAGTCTTCATTGAATAACCATCCTCTTTATTGAAAATACTTGCCAACCTAGTTTTTCCTGTGGCATTAAATGCATAGAGAGTCATAATCTTCTTCTTGGACGTAGATGAATCAAGCTTCTTTTTTATTTCAACAGCAACATCTTCAATTGAATCAAATTCAGACATGTTATTTTTCTAATTCTTTGAAGGTTAGAAGCTTATTTCTATAGTATTCGTACTGCTGTCTACGAGCTTTGAGTTCGGCAGGAAGACCAATTGAGATGTCGTTTACCAAGGCATCAAATTTATCGAGAATTGAGACGATGTGGTTTTGTTTATCTATATTAGGTAAAGGAATAAGAAATTTTCTAAATCCATCCATATCTACTGAAGCAAAACTTGATTTAGTAACATTATTGATACACCAAGTATCCAATAGATAAAAATAATAATGTATATATTTTATATTTATCTTATTTTGAAATTCAGACTTAACAGAAAGAGATACAAATCTCTGATTGCATAAATGCGGAATAGTTATTAGAGCATGTTCACCAATTGTTGCTGAAGTTGCAACAATAATTGAATTTGAAGGAAATAGTTTCTGACCCTTAATCGCAATAGGGTTAACGTATTGTATTGAATTATTTAGAATTGAACCGTTTTGACGTATATCTTCCATTCTGAACCACGGGATTGTTCCATTTGTCCAATACTTACTTTCAGATTTAGATGGTGTATATCCGTTTTTAAAGTTAAAAATTTCAGATATCGGAAATGATTCAACATCATCTTCGAAAGCCAGAAGATTTGTACGGTAATACTCATACTGATTTTTTCTAGCTTCTAGCTCAGCTTCTAGCTCAGCTTCTAGCTCAGCTTCTAGCTCAGTAAAGTTATTAAGAATTTTGACAATTTCTTCTTGGATTTCAAGGGGTGGGATGGGGATTATAAATTCTCGTAAATTTTTTTGATTAATTTTCGGAATACTTCCTTTTACCACTTTTGTCACATCAATTGTTTGTAAAACAAAATAAACATATCGTAAAAGTGCTATTTCAGATTTTTCACTTAATACATGGGCATGGTTATTAACCCATATCTTTCCTGTTACCCAATTTAGTACAGGGGTACCGTCTTTATTTATTACACTACCATCTTCTCCTAATAGTATATATGTTCCGTCAAATATATAGTCTTTTACATAACCTTGGACACCGTTAGCTCCATAGTAAGGTATATTTCCACCCTCACGTTCACTCTTTGTGATTGGCTTCCGTTGATTGTCTAAAATATTTACCACACTACCTAATGATTTAAACTCTACACCATTAGGACATAGTTTTAAAATTACTTTTTCAATTATATTATTATTAATTTTCATAATTAGATTTTTGAAATCATTTCCTTTATCGATTGCTGTATTTCCAAGTCAGTAGGTTTAATGTTTGTTGGATTTGTATTTTCTGGGTGATGAATAAAATGTCTTATGTATTTTTGTAAAGAAACATCTTCTTCTTTTTGGTATTTGTCATTAAACCATTTTTTGCTATTTTTAAAGGTAAGTTTAGATTCCGATTCTAGATATCCATAAAGTTCATTATGTAAATCATTCGGTGTTAAATCATATGCAAAATATTGTATCTCAGCCAATGTAGGACCAAAAGGAAGTACAGATAACTTATCAAGTTTTTCAGGGTCTGCAATTTTATTTTTTCTGAAAATATAAACAATGTCAGAAGATTTATTGAAAGACTTAAGAGTATAAGGAGAGTGTGTGGAAATGATAATCTGTATATTTTCTGACAATTTACTTAAAGCAATACTCAGTTTTTCTTGTGCTTTGGGATGAAGATTAAGCTCAGGCTCATCAATACATAAAATAATATTACTTTCAGTGCTAGATGTGTATACTTTTGATAAAGCTTGAATCATAGAGAGCATGACAGATCTTTGTAGACCACTTCCTTTATCCTCAAACCCGTGCTCTATCCCATCCTCTTTTATTAATAGACTACCTTTTTTGAGATGACTTGAATTATCAGTTAAATCAAATTTAAAACCTATTTCTAGTTCACCCCATTGTTCTTTTAAAACATTTGAGACATCTTCTGCAAGAGAGTTTAATCGTGATTTTAAACTATCGGGACCAGTATTAAAAACAGTGTCATGTTGTTTTTTAAACTCTTTATAATTATCTGTATCAAAAAAATCTCCAACACTATTTTTTATTAATTTTCCTAAAATCTTTGTACTATCAAAGCTAACCACATCGTCCACATGGTCATTTGCATAAATAGATATGATATCAATCACATTAAATGTAGTATCTTTACCAGTAGGATTTTCAAACTGACTAGTAGAATCATTCCAACAAAGTATTTTTGATTCATCTAATTTTATTTTTTTGCCAGATTGATTTATTTCTTTTATTTCATCACTTCTTCTTATTTTCATATAAGAGAGGTCTTTTGCATCTTTGAGAATATAATCATTATATTTAGAATCTACACCTAAGAAGTTCCCGTAAATTTCAGCTTCGATTACAATAAAATCAGTAGTACTTGTATTAATGTTTCTATATTTTCTGTCTTTTTCTGGGCCTTTTAAGAGATAATTTAAAGCGTCAATAACGGATGTTTTACCAGTATTATTTTCACCAATAAGAAAATTCTGATTAGAAAAATTAAATTCAAATTTATTTTTGAATTTTTTGAAATTTTCAATCGTAAGTTTAGTAATTTTCATAATTATTTTTTAATGTATAAGTATTTAATCAAATATATCCAGCTTTTCTTAAAAGTTTTTGAAACTTTTTCTCTTGTTTATTATATTCTTTGAGATCTTTAGCGAAACTTTGAACCCGTTGCCTTTCTGTCATTTCATCAATATGATAAGTTACTAACTGACATCTTTCACAAATATAATTAGTAGTTCCACTCGGCGAAATAAAAGCAGATTGAACTTTAACTCCACCTTCTACACTTATAACATATGCATGCGGGCAGTAATTTTTTATTTTATTCTCTAAATCTTTTTTTCGACTTTCTAAGTACTTATTAATATCAAAAGTAAAAGTAATTTTAATTGCAACTATTAGAATTGCTATCGTGATTATTATTGATAATATATTTGTTAGATTTAATTCCATAAATTTACACTACTTCCCTTCAATATTATTAACCACCTCATCAATCTCCCTCCTCAAAACCTCTTGTCTCTTCACAATCCTCTCTATCTCCTTATTAAGCTCAATAATATCCACCACCTCCCTCTTATCCTCTGCCACTACATAACTCGACACCCCTAGATTATACTCATTCTCACTCAGAGTCTTACTATCAACCAACTTCACAAAATAATCCTCATCCTTTCTATCAACAAAAGCCTTCAAAATCCTCTTACGATTTTCCTCACTCAACTTATTCTTATTTCCCGCCCTTTCAGACTCTGCTGATGCGTCTATAAACAACACTTTATTATCCTTCTTACTTTTCTTCAAAACCAATATACAAGTAGCAATACCTGTACCAAAAAACAGATCAGATGGAAGCTGTATCACAGCATCAACATAGTTATTATCTACAAGATATTTACGAATCTTCTGTTCAGCCCCACCTCTGTATAACACCCCAGGAAACTCTACAATAGCCGCCGTACCACTTGTAGAAAGCCACTTAAGCATATGTAAAGTAAAAGCAAGATCCGCCTTACTCTTAGGTGCTAAAACTCCTGCAGGAGAAAAACGAGGGTCGTTTATAAGTAAAGGATTTGCATCTCCTTCCCAGTTTATAGAATATGGAGGGTTTGAAACAATGGCATCAAATGGTTCATCATCCCAATGCTTTGGATCTGATAATGTATCACCATGACTAATATTAAAATGATTGTAGTTAATATCGTGCAAAAACATGTTTATACGACACAGGTTGTATGTAGTAAGGTTTATCTCTTGACCATAAAAACCTTGTCTTACATTTTCCTTACCGAGTACTTTCGCAAACTTTAGAAGTAGTGATCCTGACCCACAACACGGGTCATACACTTTATTAACTTCTTTTTTGCCTACCGTAGTTATCTCTGCAAGGAGTTCACTTACTTCTTGAGGTGTATAGTATTCTCCTCCTGATTTACCAGCATTTGAAGCATACATTGCCATGAGATATTCATATGCATCTCCGAACGCATCTATAGTATTATCTGCAAAATCACCAAGACGAAGGTCACCTATAGCCTCCATAAGCTTTACTAATTTTTGATTTCTTTTTTCAACTGTCGCACCGAGCTTGTTCGAGTTGATGTCTAAATCATCAAACAAACCTTTTATATCATCTTCACTATCAGATCCTTTTGCAGAGTTTTCAATATTACGAAAAACTTTTGAAAGTGTTTCGTTTAAGTTTGCATCATTACAAGCATTCTTACGAACATTTACAAAAAGCTCACTAGGAAGTATGTAAAAACCTTTTTCTATAACGGTTTCTTTTCTGGCAAATTCTGCCGTCTTGTCATCTAACTTTGTATAGTCAAAATCTTTACCTTCATTCCTATCATCATTAAGATGTCTTGTAAGGTTTTCACTAATAAATCTATAAAAAAGAAAACCAAGAACATACTGTTTAAAATCCCAACCATCAACACTACCCCGTAAATCATTGGCTATTTGCCAGATGGCTCGATGAAGTTCTGCTCGCTCTTGTTCTTTGGTATTATTATGATTTGTTTTAACTTGACTCATTATTGAATCATTATAGCATTTTTACAGTGAAGTATTCATTCATTTTAAGTTTTTATGTGTTGTATTTTCCTGCTACAATACCCCCATGCCCACATACCTCTACATCCTCATCCCCATCCTCTTCATACTAGCCATCACTATCAGCATCTTCACCCAAAACACCCCACCCACCAAAGAAAAACCTAAGTACAGGTACACCCGAAGAAACTGCATCCTCACAGAAGCTGAACACGATTTTTACAACACACTCACAGAACTATACTCTCAAAAATACACAGTATTCGCCCAAGTTCACCTCCCTACACTTATAGACCATACAGTACCAGGACAAGACTGGAAACCTGCCTTCAACCACATCAATCAAAAATCCATAGACTTTGTTCTATGTAACACAGTTACATTATCCCCTCTTGTAGCTATCGAATACGATGACAGATCTCATGAAAGACGAGACAGGAAGGAACGTGATATTGAAGTTGAAAACATACTCGAGAGCGTAGGTTTACCACTAGTTAGAATACAAAATCACGGCAAACCAAATCCTGAAGAGATTAAGGAAAAGATTGCAGGTGTATTAGGATAATACCTACCGCTTGCATAAAACAATCCAATACTATACACTAATAACATCTTTTGGTTTTCCAAACTGAAAGGGTTCTACATCCTAGGGTAACCTTCCGCAAGGAGGGTTATTTTAATTCCAAGGATTGATCCTTATGCTTCAAGTCACTACCCCAAATATCTTCCTCTATTTTTAGTACATCATAGTATCCGTCACTACCAGTCCTAAGCTCCTGGGATATATTATTTTCAGAAGAATACACATATACATCTTTTGCCATATTTTTTATATATGTAATCAAAGGCAAGAAATCAGAATCTCCTGTAAACAGGATTGCAACATCATATTTTCTTACATTATCAATCACGTCTATTGTCATTTCAACATCTAGATTTCCTTTTTCTTTATACATATCTTTACCGTTTTCATGAACAAGAATTCTTTTAAGCTCCTTTTTAACCACATGAAAACCTAAACCTTTTTTAAGGTAGGTATAAAACTTATGTTTACCTTGCAAATCGTAATCTCGAGTAGTCTTTGCTGGATATGCAGTATAATAAAAAATCTCCATCTCACCTGCTGAAAATTTATCTTTCAGATATTCTTTTAATTTTACATAATCAAAAACTTTTGCTTTTACCTTTTGTGCTTCCCAAATATTAGAAGCATCAATAAAAACATAAACACTATCTGGGGCTATTATAGGCGCTGTTATCTCTTCGGTTTCCATATTAGTAGATACTATCATACATATTTTACAAAAATACCCTTTATGTACTTAAAATACCTCTCACAATACATATCGCAGAAAATGCAAGCGACACAAGGAAATATCTCAATATGTAAGGTGTTTTTATTTTCACATACTCGTCAACTTTACTTTTTATAGACTCAGTGTCATCAGGGTTTTCCAGACCCAACCCAACCCTTGACACCACCCCACCTCCCATGTCACAATCCCCCTATGCGAAAGGTTTTGCAAGTCCCTACCCGGATTAGACACCCAGGGCGACAAGGATAAGCAACACACAGCTACCTCCGCACCCTTAGGCAGCGTGACGCAGCTCCGTCTGTCAACAACAAGGGCCAAATATTGGAAAAGGCTAAATCTCTGACAGGTCCCTGACATGTCAAAAGATTGCCCCGAACGTCGTTTCTCACACGACGCTCGGGGTTCTTTTTTTACCCATGATCACACTCCTCCCCAACCCCATGGTGCACATGCCCACACCCTCCCTCCGTCTTATGCTTCGGCACACCCCATCGTTTCAAGACATACACTGCAATCCACGTCGTCACAGGAACCGCCACTATAATACTCGCACTACCTATAAGTATACGCACAAGCTCAGTTGATATATCTTCACGATTCAATATGTATAAAACAGGTGCATCAGATGTTGCAAACAAAAGTAGAAGTGGTAACGATGCTCCAACGTATGCAAGCGCAAGTGTATCAACGAGCGCTCCGATATGTTCACGACCGATTCGCATTCCTCGTTGTATGAGTTTCTCTGAAGTCATAGTCTTATCTGCTCGCATGAGTTCCTCTATAGCTATAGATTGCCCTATAGCAACATCGTAGAGTATTCCAAGAAGTCCTATCATGATTCCTGCAAACAAGAGCCCTTTTACATCAAGCGATCCTTGTGTGTTAAATATAAGATACACAACATCTTCACTGTACAACCCTGTTAAACTCATAGCATACATACTGATATACGTTGCAACACCCGCACCTAACACAGTTGCAAGCATGCCCAACACTGCAGTTGTCGTTGTTCTGTTAAACCCATGTGTGATGTATGATCCGAGCACTATGATGCATGATGCAACAGAGAGACTGATAAGTACCGGAGAATATCCTTTCACAATACTTGGAACCAAAAACAAGAACAGTAAAAACATACTTCCAAAGAGCGTCAGCAAACCTTTGACACCCTGCTTCCCTCCAACCCACACACTCAATCCTATAAATACAAACACAAGTATGATAAGCACAGGCAATCGTACCGGTTCATCGAGTGTGTAGTACACCATACCCTCACTATCAGTTCGTTTTTTAACATATACCGTATCTCCCGATTCAACAACGAAGTGATCATTTTCAAGCACGTGTGTAGAATCGTCAGGCAACTTCACAGTTACGGCATAGACGTTTCGTGTTGTTGTTCCTATCAAAAGTCGCTCTTCTTTAAACTCAACAGTTTGCACTTTTGCTTTGATAAACTCGTATTGATCTGGGACGAGCTCTTGAGCGTGAGTAGTTACGCAAGATACAGATACAACAAAAAGAAATACTAAGGAAAGATTTTTCATATGCTTCTATTATACACAAACTTAGCTTTACTTCTCTCCAACCGTGTATCCCCATGCGTCTTATGGTACGCAGCAATATGTTCATATATACTCTCCATATCAGCAGATGTGGGAGATTGTGTAAAACCGATACAACCTATAGGCTTTTGACCTAGTTCTTGTTCTATGTGTGCCATATCAGTTTCTTCAGTGCATTTGTTTACCACAAATCCATACGGAGTCTTACTTTTTTCAAGCACAGCAGCTATTTGTTTTCCGGCTTTCATACTATGTACTGTAGGTTCTACCGCTATCACTGCAAAATCAAATCCTGTTTGTACTCCAGTCCCCACACTATCTGTTCCTGCTTTTTCATCAACAATCACATGTTCTCCGTCTCCAAGCTTCATAAGTGGTAGATATGCTTTAAGCAATGCACCAAGTCCATGAGAACACATCTTACCAGTTAACACACTATCCGTATGAGGTCCGACAGACATGATGTGAAGGTTTGGTTTTACTTCTGCAGTATATGTTTGTGTAAATGCATCAAGAGGACTGAGAGAAAAATACTGTGCATCAGTTTTTTCAAGAACAATATCAACATATAATTTTGATTGATCAACCTGAAGATGATTTTTCATATCATGTTTTGCAGTATCACCAAGATGTTTGATAGTTTCAGGAACATCTAAGTTATACGACAAGTCCATGTTATAATCCGCATCGAGCGCAAGTACTGTATTGTTTTTTTGAGCATGTAAATAATAAACCATCGCTGTCGACAGCGTTGATTTTCCCGAACCTCCTTTTCCTAAAAATCCTATGATCATATGTTTGTATATTTTTATATATTAAAAAATGTATTAAAAAAGAGTCCGGCGGTTTGTTAGTACATTCCGCCGAACTCCGAAGTGGAACAGATTTGTGACCTTCAATCACTACCGTCCACAGGTGCAGGTATCTCCGTCACACGGTTTAGCAGAGCCTTTCTTAGGCTTGCCACACGATGGACAGAGAGCCGCTCGAAGAGAAGCAAAAAGCTTCCACATAAAGACCTCCTTGGTTAAGTTTCTTGTACGCAGAGCAGAACTCCACCCTTAAACAACGTACTCTTACAGTATACGTATATTATTTTATAATGCAAGTAACTTGCATATACTTCACCCAAACTTATCCACAACCCTAATTCACCCTTACAAACTAACAACATTCGTCACATATACCATGCACCGTTACATCCATCGCTTTCCCTTTACCTTTGATATGTAAGGCTTTTTTATCTACATGTATAGCCTGTACATCCCCACAATCATCACATACAAAGTGATCATGTGCGTGTCCCCCACCCGAGTATTCATACAGCACAGTGTCTTTGTCTTTCACAATCTGTTTTACTAACCCTTCAGTTTTAAGTATTTCTATATTTCTAAAAATAGTTGAAAAGTTTCCCCCAATCTTTTGCTCTATCTCTGCAATAGAAAGAAGATGATGCTTCTTGAGTACTGTTATTATTTTTTCTTTATATACAGAAACTTTCATATGTGTATAAAAATTAATGATGTCCTCCTATCACTATCAACACCGCAATATACAGCACACCAACACAGAGCGCTAAAAGATGTTGCACCATATGTTTTGGTTTATCACAGTGTGCTTCAGGCAACACATCACTCGTACACACATAGAGCAATATACCCGCACAAATACTCAAGATCGGTGCAAGAAACATCTCTGGAATAAATACAAATGTTCCAAGCGTAATACCAAGAACTGGAGCCAACGCATCAGCAAACAAATATGTTTTTGAAGATGGACTTCGTTCAGTAAGTGTTACCGTGTTAAACCCATCACTAAAATCATGTGCAATCACCGCAAGTGCAACTAAAAATCCAAGCTCTGGAGATATCTTGTATGCAACTGCTATAGAAAATCCATCAAAGAACGAGTGTATGATCAATGCGATCGCACCAGTTTTCTTCGACGCAATATGTCCATGTGCATGACCATGATGCACATGCTCGTCCGTATGACTGTGATGTAAAGCAAACACCTTCTCAGCAATATGGAACAATACAAACCCAACAATCACATATATAAATGGAAGCGAACTATCTGGTTGCATTTCCAAAATCTCAGGAAGTATTTCTAAGAAAATAACAGCCAAAAGAGTTCCTGCCGTTATACCTGCAAATATGTGTGCGAATCGCTTATATCTATACGCAACAAAACCACCCAGCAAAGTGGAGATAACTGTAGCAAGCATGATAAAAGTCAATGTCATATGGGTATATTAGCACAGTATGGTATAATCCTCTACATGCAAAAAACGCTCAACTGGATTCAAAAAAACGCTCTACATCTAGCTCTTCTACAAGCAGTGGTAGCCATGGTTGGAAGCCTATATATGAGTGACGTCAAAGGATATGCTCCATGTGTGCTTTGTTGGTATCAGCGTATTGCTATGTACTCACTTATTCCGATACTCCTCATAGGATACTTCAGAGGTGATGAAAAAGTATATCACTACGTCACACCTATCGCATTTACAGGTTGGGCTATCGCGTTGTATCACAATCTTTTATACACAGGAATTATTACAAATGAAGACATGTGTAGTTTTGGCATCTCATGTACAACAAAGTATGTAGAATATTTTGGTTTTGTGACTATTCCCCTCATGTCACTGACAGGATTCAGTACTATCCTTATACTCTCTGTCATATATCGAAGATGGTTACGAAAGAATTCGTAAGCACCCATAAGTACTAGAGACATGCTATACTCAAAAAATATGAAATACACACAAAAAACTTCAATACCCACTGAAACCAAAGTTGCTTTTGGAATACTCGCACTTACTGCAGGTATTATCATGGCCGGACTTATGTTGTTCAAATCAACAGGACAAAACACAGGACTCACAGAAGAGACTGTTATGAAAAATATAGACAGTGGTCTTATATTTGCAAAAACAAAAGTAAATCCAGGAGGTAATCCAACTGTTCGAGGTGTGGGTAAAGGCACAGCCACTACAAGCACATCAACTGCACCGATAGAGATTGTAGAGTTTCTTGATTATGAGTGTCCTGCATGTGCTACACAAGGTGAAGCTATCACAAAACAACTTCTTGCACTCTATGGTGACAGACTTACTATTACTCGACGAGTATTTCCTATACATGGTCAACCGTCTATAGAAGTTGCACGCATGGTACTTGCTTCACAAGAATCAGGTTCTGAAGCATATCAAAAACTCCACGCTAAAGTTCTTGAAACTCAAAACACATGGGCAGCACTTGGATCTAAAGACAGAGAAATATTTTTCACAAAACTTACACAAGAGTTAGGACTCGATTACGCTAAACTTGTAGCTGACGGTAAGACCGACACATACGCACGACAGATAGATACAGACAAGGCAGATGCACTTGAACTTGGTATACGAGCCACACCATCGTTTGTTATAAACAACGTGACACGTGTCACTGGAGGGGTTCCTGCAGAGTATTTTACCAAGTATGTTGACATACGGTAAAGTGTATTTTATATTGAAAATACAGGGTTTTATAGTTGTTTGCTTTTTGCTATTTGTGGTGGTATAATATAGGTCAGAGAGGGCTTACATACTGTGTGTAAGTTGGATTCCTCTATTCTGTTAAGTGTTTTAACCCCAGATCTTTTCATAACATGGCAGCAACATATGGAAAAGCCCGGTGGCCAAGAGGTTATCTCGCTAGTGTTCTAGCAAGGATAAAGGAAAACAAGGCTGTATATGGAGGCAGTTTCTCCAAAGCAACATGGAGAGTTTGCTTTTTCCAAGAGGCAAAGAAAAACACAATCGTTGCACGGAGGATTGAAAAAGCTGTTCTCGATCATAAAAAAAGAGAGGAGCGTAAACCTCTGACGTGGCAAGAGAAATTGGAAAAAACCATTGGCAGACCTTTTGCTTATATCCTTAACGATGCAAAAGAACATGAACGGAGGTTTTTTCCAGCAGATGCTGACTAACCTCAATATCTCAAAACATCACCCCGCTAGTACGCAGCAATGCAGAACGCGGGTGTTTTTTCATGTACAAAAGTTCTCTACCCCTTCACCGCCATAACAATCTTCATCAAATCCTGCCACACAAGTATCAGCATATCTTTTACATACACAAAAAACTCTTTCACCCATGCCTGCGCCAAAACACTTTCTATGTTAATACCTAAAAATCGTAGAAGTATAAGCGCAATCAAAACTATAATAATAAGTTCAAAGAAACCTTTTTGTTGTGTGTTTGTATATGTATTGCGCATATATTATATATTATCTATATATACATCATACCATAAGGCAAGCTGAAGGAGAACAAATATTCTTCGTCCAATAAATCTATCTTTAAGGGCATGTGGTGTAAAAAGTTTTTCAATCTCTTGTATATGACACATATCTTGTATAATCTTTGAATCAAGAATAGTTTTTTTAACAGTATTACTATCACGAGTAAGCCATGTATGCCATGGAGTTGGAAATCCGAGCTTTGGTCGAATGTTTGTTTTCTTTGGCATGTATGATGCAAACGCATCACGAAGAATATGTTTTGTTGTATTGTTCTTGTACTTCCAAACATCTGGAATATCTCGAGATACTCCATACACCTCCATATCGAGAAACGGAACTCGAAGCTCAAGAGAGTGTGCCATAGTCATCTTGTCTGCTTTTGCAAGTATATCTCCTCTCATCCAGTTAAGTACATCTACGTACTGCATGTATTCTGATTCAGTATATGTTGACACATCCTGATCTTGCATATCAAGAAGTGTTGTTTGATCTACCTCACTATAGTTTTTAAATAAAGCTTTTTTCTCTTGTTCAGTGTACAGATGAGCATTGCCAATATATCTTTTTCGAACAGATGTGAGAGCTCTATGCAGAAAACTAACTCCTGGTATCTTTTTTAAAAAACGTGAATTACCTACAACATCTTGTACAATCTCATCAATAGGTTCCAATACATAAGACTTAAACCAATCCGGTTGTAAACTTATGAGTTGTATATATGGATTATATGTTTCTGCATATATACCATATCCACCAAAGAGTTCATCAGCACCTTCACCAGACAAGACAACTTTATGGTTTTTTGCAACCTCACGAGCCATGAGATACATAGATATCGCCGATGGATCCGCCACAGGTTCATCAAAATGCCAGGCACACTTTTTAAGTACTGAAAAATAATCATCGAAGTTTACTTGTATTTCTTTATGATCAGTTCCTAGATGTTGTGCAAACTCACGAGCATCATCTATCTCTGATCTATCTTTTCCAAATCCAATAGTGTAGGTTGTAAGTTTTTTCTCTGGGTTTTCTTTTTGTATGTGAGCATGCGCAAGTGAAGCAATGATAGAACTGTCCACTCCACTTGATAAAAACGATGCTACAGGAACATCAGCGATCATATAGTGAGCAACTGAATCTATGAGTGTTTGCTCAATCTCTTTTTTCTTATGTTCATAATTCCCCTCTTTTGCATCGAGAGAAAATTGCCAATATTTTTCTATAGTAAAACTCTCAGCAGTAAGGTTAACACTCAAACTGTGTCCTGGAGAAAGTTTATATATATGTTTAAAGAAAGTTTCTTTAAATGGATTGTATTGAAATGTTGTATATGCATGTATTGCATCTCTGTTAATTTCACGAGTATACGTTTCATCAACAAGCAATGATTTTATTTCTGAACCAAAGCTTACGATTTTGTTATTCTGCAATCGATAATACAATGGTTTGATTCCAAACTGATCTCTCGCAATGAAAAGAATATTTTTGTTGCTATCAAAAATTGAAAAGGCAAACATCCCTCGAAGTTTTTTTGGAAGTTCTGTTCCCCATGCTTCGTATCCATGTACAAGACATTCTGTATCACTTTCTGTTTGAAATATGTGACCAAGTGTTATAAGTTCCGCTCGAAGTTCTAAGTGGTTATAAATCTCTCCGTTGAAAACTACGGTAATAGTCCCATCTTCGTTTGATATAGGTTGCTTACCGTGCGCGATATCTATGATAGAAAGTCGTCGCATACCCATCTGAAACGAGTCTTGACGGAACAACCCCTCATCATCTGGACCACGATGAACTATACAGTCTAGAGACTTGTTGATAAGGGTTTGATCCTGAATATCAGAGTAGTTGATGAATCCTGCAATGCCACACATAGGGGTATTGTAGCACGCCATTGTTTTCTTAGGAACGAAGTGATTTAGAAAACAACAAGGACTCTTGGGGTGTAAAACCATACCTTGATACATAGCTTTCTTGATGCTATTCTATGGCTATGTAACCGTTACATATGCTCTTTTACAAGGGTGTATGTGACTTTTTTGTTTAACCCTGAACTACCACACAATAACCATGAGCACAACCGTTGAACCCCTTACTCAACCCATCAAACAAGCATCAGGCACTCTTCCAAAGAAGGCAGTGACATTTGTCAAACATTTGCTTGAAACAGGAATTCTTCCTGAAAATCTACCTGTCCATTACGAAGGTTTGATTCGAACTTTTGGACCACATCCTGCTGTCAATGCAACGATCTATAACACGAAAAGCTTTGGAAAAGTTGGAGAAACTTGGGGAGGTGGACTTGAGTTCTACACACCTAGGATGCTTGGATGTCCTCTGCCTTCATGCGAGGCTAAACCTCTTGTGACAAGCTTTGACTCTGACACACAAGACAAGATAGATAAAAACTCGATGAGACTAACAAACTTTCTTTCTATTCTTTCGAGACATCTTGCCTGGCAAACTTCACCGCAACCCTCGAGTCCTAAGGGTCAAACCTGCAGTGTTCTCTACACTAGTTCGAGAGCCCTTTCGCACTCTCACACTATGTTGAATCATATGTCTCATTTTGATCTCAATCAGACTGATAAGGAAAAGCTTTGGGATGCTCACAGCATTCATTACAATGTAATGGTGAGTATACTGGGTCAAATGTTTACTTATCTACTTGATTTTCAAACCGCAGACATGGTTTCTGTCAAAGAGGTGTATATTCCTGTCTGGATCGACCCTCTCGAACCTCAACTCAATTCAAGGATAAGGTTTATGGTTCGATTCTACCGCACTTCGCAAGGAAAATATGGTATTGAGTATATCGAAAATCATCAATACTGTCCCATCCCGACCGAATCTACCTACATCATCCTGGCAAACATCCCATGGTGGAACAAACCCAGTCCGCATGGTCAGTGGTAGCTAGTCACCGATCGATTACATCACCACAAAAAACCGCTGGCGTCTCACAAACGTCCAGCGGTCTTCTATTTTCTAAAATTCTAAACACCCTACTTCACCTCTGCATCTCGTATGTTGTCGTCCTTCGGAGCATCACCTGCTCCTCCTTCAGCTCCAGGTTGTGCTTGTGCAGTTTGAGCTGCGGCGCCAGCCTTAGCGACCTCATCGTGAACCTTTGCAAGTTCTGTAGAGAGTGCTTCAGTGTCTGACTTGATTGCTGCCATATCATCTTTGTCTTTTGATGCTCGTAACGCTGTAACTTTTGCTTCAACTGCACTCACAAGTTCAGCTGACAATTTTTCTTTTTCCTCTCGGAGAGCTTTTTCAGCAGTATAGATAGCTTGATCTGCAGTGTTTCGAACTTCAATAAGTTCTTTTTTCTTTTTATCTTCTCCATCATGCATCTCAGCTTCTTTTTTCATACGCTCAATATCATCTTTTGAAAGTCCAGATGACGCTTCGATTCGGATTGATTGTTCTTTTCCTGAAGCTTTATCTTTTGCTTTCACGTTTAGAATACCGTTAGCATCAACATCGAACGTTACTTCAACTTGAGGAACTCCTCGTGGTGCTGGTGGAATACCGTCAAGTATAAATCGCCCTAGTGATTTGTTATCAGCTGCCATAGCTCGTTCTCCTTGTACAATATGAATCTCTGTTGATGTTTGGTTATCTGCGGCAGTTGAGAATATCTGCGATCGTGAAGTTGGAATAGTTGTATTTTTCTCAACAAGATGAGTTGCAACTCCTCCCATAGTTTCGATACCAAGTGACAGTGGTATAACATCAAGCAGAAGAATATCTTTTACTGAAGAATCTCCTGAAAGAATACCTCCCTGTATAGCCGCACCAAGTGCTACCACTTCATCCGGGTTGATAGATTGGTTTGGTTCTTTACCAAAGAGTGCTTTTACAGCCTCTTTGATCTTTGGCATACGAGTTTGTCCTCCAACAAGAATCACTTCGTGAATATCACTGATAGAAAATCCAGATGCTTCAATAGCTCGTTTTGATATCTGAATTGCTCGAGTGATAAACTCATCTGCAAGCTCTTCTAGTTTTGCTCGAGTCATTTTAAGAACCAAGTGTTGCGGATTCATAGATGAATCAACCGTCAAAAATGGAATATTGATTTCTGTTTCAAGAGCAGATGAAAGTTCAATTTTTGCTTTTTCAGCAGCTTCATCAAGTCGTTGTAATGCCAATGCATCATTTCTAACATCAACCCCTGAAGTTTTTTTAAATTCATCTGCAATCCAGTGAATAATCTTTTGATCAACATCTTTTCCTCCTAAGTGAGCATCTCCATCCGTTGATTTTACTTCAACAATCTCTGCACCAACTTCAAGGATAGATATATCAAATGTTCCTCCACCGAAGTCGAACACTGCAACTTTCTCATCTTTCTTTTTGTTAAATCCATATGCAAGCGCAGCTGCAGTTGGCTCGTTGATAATTCGCTTTACATCAAGCCCTGCAATCTTTCCAGCATCTTTTGTAGCCTGTCTTTGTGCATCGTTAAAATACGCTGGCACAGTAATCACAGCTTCTGTAATTTTTTCCCCTATACGTGCCTCAGCATCATTCTTAAGTTTTGTAAGAATCATCGCTGACACCTCTTCAGGAGTATAGTCTTTATCTCCAATCTTAATAGAAATACCTCCTGTAGAAGTTTTTGAAATATCATATGGTACAGCACTTTTATCTTTCTGTACTTCTGATTCATCGAAAGAGTGTCCGATAAATCGCTTCACTCCAAAAATAGTATTTTTTGGGTTTGTTACACCTTGTCGCTTCGCAAGAAGTCCAACAAGTCGCTCGTTAGTTTTTGAAATAGCAACAATAGATGGAGTTGTTCGAGCACCCTCTGCGTTCTCAAGAATCTTTGGTTCTCCCACCTCCATAACTGCTACTGCTGAGTTTGTTGTTCCTAAGTCGATTCCGATGATTTTTGCCATAATGATTGTAGTTTATTGTATAGATTAAAATTAAAAATTGATTTGTATATATCTATTATACAGAGGTTGTCAAGCTTTAGGGATTATCCTTGAGGTTACACCTGGAATACCTGAACAAGGGCTGGACGCACTACTTTATCATGCAATTTGTATCCAGTTTGCATCACAACTGCCACGGTATGGTCTTTTTCTTTCTCTGTAGTTTCTACATTTCCAACAGCTTGATGAAGATTAGGATCGAAGACATCTCCAACTTTTCCATACTTCTCTACTCCAACTTTCTGAAGTGATGCATATATCTTTGCCATCAAAGCTTCAACCCCTTTTCTCCATGTGTCGTCTACTGATGTCCAACTTGGTTGCTGTGTTGCTTGCTCATATCCATCGAGAGTTGGAAGCATATCCATAATCAGATTCTGATTTGCAAATCGTATAACATCTGCTTGAGTTTCTTGATCGCGTTTTCGAGCGTTCAGAAAATCAGCTTTATCTCTTTGCCATGATGTCATAACATCCATCTTTTCCTGTTGTGCAGTTTTGAGATCAGCGCGAAGTTTCTTGATAAGTGCTTTTGGATTTTCTATTTCTTCTTCTGAAACCACATCGTCTTCGTCTTGATCTACAGAAAACTCTGTTCCTTCGGAACCAAGTGTTCCCTTGTTTTTTACACCCTTTTTTCCTCCCAACATCTCTACGATATGATCGTCTATATTTTCCTCATCAAGATTTACCACCTCTTTTTCCTTTTCAGGGTTTTCCTCGTTTGTTTTTGGGTCTAATATGTCGTCATTCATACATGTCATTGTAAATGGTTATACGCCCCATTTCAAGGGGTTTTGGAGGGTTTTCGTGGTGTGGTGAGGGGTGTGTGCATTACCATTGACTTTATACATGTAATATGTTAATATATGTGATAGAAAAGGTTCTTTGAAATTACCCTTCACCACAACATAAAGTCGATAAGCAATTTTGTCTATTTTATGTTGCGGTGAAAAACCTATATGGCTAAACTTTGCAACAAAACACAGACCTCCAATAAAAAGGAAAGTCAGCAATGAAAACGAAAACACTAAGCAAAGAACAGCTCGAGCATCTCTACAACAACGTGCTCGCGCCACTGAACGTCACTCGAAATGAGTGGCAACACATCCTCGAATCGGGCATCCTACCTGATCTCATCGCGGGTATCCGCAGCCGTGGGTATCTCGTGCGGAGCGAGGTCAGACCGGCACTCGGTTTGGACAAATGGCCTGAACCCGCTCACTTCGATGTGACGGTGAAAGTGAATCGCAAGCTCACGCTGCGGGAAGCTGCTGTCTTGACGCGTTGCGAAACGCAGCCAATCGAGCATATTCCCGATCGCTCTTTCCTGGGTCCTCGTGAAGAGGACGTGTGCCTGACCATCTTTCACTTCGGCAACGGCCGTCAGATGCGTCACGAGGAAATCCTTGAGGAGCTACAGGCCTATGGGTTTCGACCAGTCTTGGTCGAAGAACTCCTGGCTCTCAGCGCTCAGCACCCGTATTTGCAAACCAAATTCCCCATTGCGGGCGTGGGGTGCAATGAAGGCACTCGGCACTTCTGGATGATTGATTATCCGGTTGTGACAGGAGGTGGTCCCAAAAAGCGCCGTGTTGGAGGCAACTTCAGTAACAGCGGCACCGTCTACGATTTCTATCGTGTAGCGGCGGTCCGGGATCCGAAGATCCGTCCGACCAAGAACATCTTCTTCTCGAATACGACTGAGGAGAGGGAGATTACGTTCGTTGATGGTCAGTATGCAGCGATGCGCTCAGTCTACCAGCCGATTGCTGCGTAGGAAATACAAAGGTTAGAAACACCTGAGGGTAAAAAGTTTCAAGCGCCACTACATCAAGTTGATGTAGTGGTTATTTTTATATATACATTCTTAATGTATTACTTTTCGAACCCCAGTGCGAAGCAAATTGACAATAAACTTCTATTTGATAATATAAAAACATAAAGGTTCCACCCCCGTAACAAGAGCCCCAGGGTGCTCTTCCGAAAGGATAGCGGGGATTGGTCATATATAGATGTTATACAATGTCTTCGGACTCACCTTTTGTTTTATACAGAAGGAGAATAAATTTGACTTTTAATAATTTGTTTTGATACACTAATAATTGATCGTAAGGTCACTAATTCTACTGCTTGAGGGCTCCTTTAAAG